>Ga0182039_10000120_pt1 | contig 41908 bp, 33 predicted proteins | sample sta12Can44000111_FD_125975 | JGI IMG/M metagenome (GOLD analysis project Ga0182039, IMG submission 125975) | Lab enrichment of tropical soil microbial communities from Luquillo Experimental Forest, Puerto Rico - statanox.12C.anox.44.000.111 | ecosystem: Environmental > Terrestrial > Soil >...
CGCGACGGATGATCCCGTGAACTTCGTAACCCTTTTCGAGCAGGAGCTCGGCGAGATAACTTCCGTCCTGGCCAGTAATGCCGGTGATGAGCGCCTTTTTCATTTCGGTCGTTCAGTTGGTTAACTCACACGATGCCAACTCTCAACTAAAGCAAAGCGTTCTATCAACCACCAACTAGTTTTCGGATCCGGAGTCCGGGTCGGCTACGCCACCAAGTTGTGCCCCCACCTTTTTGCGGCCCTTGACCGCGTTGGGACTAAAGTCCTATACGCGGCTTTTTTAGCATGGCGGTATAACAATTTGAAACACAACCAATAAATAAAACGAAAGGAAACAGACAGATGCAAACGCTTACTCGCTGGGAACCATTCCGAGAAATGGAAGAGTTCCAAAACCGTCTCTCAACTCTTTTCGGCCGGCCATTACGCCGCACAAATGGACACGGTCGGGAAGGAATTACCTTGGCCGACTGGACGCCGTTGGCCGATATCACCGAAGACGAAAAGGAATATCTTATCAAGGTAGAGTTGCCCGAGCTGAAAAAAGAAGACGTCAAGGTTATGTTCGAAAACGGCGTGATTACGATCACTGGCGAACGCAAGTTTGAGAAGGAAGAAAAGAAAAGGAAATATCACCGCACCGAACGTGGCTTCGGCACTTTCTTGCGGAGCTTTATCCTGCCCGATGACGCCGATGGCAATAAGGTAAAGGCGGAATTCAAGAACGGCCTGCTGACCGTGCATCTGCCGAGGAACGAAAAGGCCAAACCTAAACCGATTGAAATTAACGTCTCGTAAGAAAATAGCCGCCAGACGATCCTAATTTCACTAAGTAGTGTGCGCGAGAGAGAGTGAGCGGCCGTTCCGATTTCGGACTCGTGGGGGAAGACAAGTAGCTCCACGACTGTGGATATGACGATGCCGCCGATCGTCGGCGTTACCGTTGGTTTCTAACTGAAAAGCGTCAGGATGCGCGCTGAGTTCAGGCTGGGGTCACTTGCGCTGAGAGACGGCTGCTCCTAAAATTCCTCTTCTGAATACGGGAACATTCATCGCTGTGCCCGAGAGCGACACCTTGCGAACTGCGACTCCTTCACCTGCGGTACCTGCTGAGCCAACGCTTCGTATCCGGCCCACCAAAGGCTGGGCCGCGCTGAACCTGCGAGAGCTTTGGCAATATCGCGACCTACTGTGGATTCTCGTCGAGCGGAATATCAAAGTGATTTACAAACAAACCGCGCTGGGAATCGCCTGGGTCGCGCTTCAACCGTTGATCGCGTCAACCATTCTGGCGATAATTGCGGGACGCGTCGCAAAATTGCCGAGCGATGGGGCACCGCATCTGTTGTTTGTTTTTTGTGGCCTGACGATTTGGAATTACTTTTCGCAGACTGGCCAACGCAGCAGTACGAGCCTGGTCAACAACGCACAGCTCGTCTCAAGAGTTTATTTCCCTCGAATGTTGATCCCCCTCTCCCACACGTTTTCCACACTGGTCGATTTCGGCGTGACGCTGATCATGCTGTTCGTGTTCATGGCGATTTACCATGTGGTGCCGACAATACGCCTGCTCGCCATTCCAGGATTTCTGTTTCTGACTGCCATCACGGCAACTGGTGTCGCACTTTGGTTTTCCGCGTTAAGCGTAAAGTATCGCGACACGAATTACGCGCTGCCGCTTTTTCTCCAAATTTGGATGTGGGCGAGCGCAATCATTTATCCGACGAGCATGATCCAATCGGCCCGGGGGCAGATCCTCTTTTCGCTCAACCCGGTGGTCGGGTTCGTCGAAGGCTTTCGCTGGTGCGTGCTGGGCAAGAGCGCGCTAAATACGCCGATGTTCTGGATCACCGTTGGCATGTCGATCGTCGCGTTGTTCACTGGCGCCTATTTCTTTCGCCGCGTAGAACGCGAGTTCGCCGACATCATTTGATTTCAGCTCGACGAAAATGTCCGATATCGCGCTTTCCGTTCAGAACCTGAGCAAGTCTTTCAAGATCGTTCATCACGCTGGCGGCTTTGGTCGGTACCGGACGCTTCATGACGAACTCCTGGCCTTGCCGCGGCGCTTGCTCAAGCGATTGCGCGGTGAAGGGCGATCGACATCAGAAGTATTTTGGGCACTGAAGAACGTATCATTCGATGTCAAAGCCGGGGAAGTGCTTGGCATCATTGGCAGTAACGGCGCCGGCAAGAGCACCCTTCTGAAAATTCTGAATCGAATCACCGAGCCGACGACGGGCGCAGTCGACGTTTATGGCCGTGTCGGAGCGCTTCTCGAGGTCGGAACCGGTTTTCATCCGGAATTAACCGGTCGCGAAAATATTTTTCTGAACGGCGCCATCCTCGGAATGATTCGCGCCGAGATTAAGCGCAAGTTCGATGAGATCGTCGCCTTCGCTGAAGTCGAACGATTTCTCGACACACCGGTAAAACGTTATTCGAGCGGGATGTATGTGCGGCTCGCTTTCGCCGTTGCCGCCCATCTCGATCCGGAAATTCTCCTCATCGACGAAGTGCTCGCCGTTGGAGACGCCGAATTTCAAAAGAAATGTCTGGCCAAGATGGAAGACGTCGCCTTCAACGAAGGCCGGACGGTGATCTTTGTCAGCCACAACATGGACGCCGTCTGTCATCTTTGCTCGCGATGCATTCTTCTGCGCCGCGGTGGAATTGCCAAAGCGGGTAAGAGCGTTGAAGTCGTGGCGGAGTACTTGGGCGGCGAACGCGATCAGGCACCCGAGATCAATTTTTCTCCGATCGACAGTGACGCAACCCTTCGATTTGCAGGTTTGTATGCGCCGAAAGGCCGGGCCACTACTTCATTCAGCGCGAACGAACCAGTTTTATTAGAGTGTTCGTTTGATGTGCGCCGCGAAATCGAGGGATTGCAGTTTTCCTTTGCTGTTCTGAATTTTAAGCACGAACGACTCTTTTACTCGACCGTGTCGATGGCAGAACCACCATTGTCCGTGGAATCAGCCGGAAAGCATACTTTGACCGCGCTGATTCCAAGTCGGCTGCTCCTGCCAGGTCATTATTTCGTCACTCTTGCCCTCCATACTCCCAAGACGAAACTCTACGATGTTCGAAGAGAAGCGTTCAGTTTTAAAGTCGTCGCCGCGATGACAGACCGGTACGACGGTTTCTCAGGAGACGATCTTGGACAGATCTATGCGAACGTGAAATGGCAACGCGTTGATAAAGACGACACTCGTGCTGCCGCCCGCGATTCTACTTCCATCCTGGCCTCTGGTTAAACCGGCAATCTTGCCAGCCAGCCAACAACGTGGCCCAAATCAACTCAAATCTTTTCATCGCGCGTTATGCTGCCGTTCAATAAGTCTTCGCAGATTCAGCGCGAGCTGGCGAAAATGCGAAGCGAGATCGATTCGTTGAAAATTCTCGCTGCGCACCCGTTGATTCAAAACATTCGCCGCGGCGCCAACCCCGCTTCCCTGCGCGATACCGAGTTTAAAGTCTTCTCCCAGTTCGGCGATGATGGAATCATTCAATATCTGATTCATCGCCTCGAACCGTTACCGGATTCATTCATAGAATTCGGCGTCGAGAATTATCGCGAATCGAACACCCGTTTTCTGCTGTTGAACAACAACTGGTGCGGCCTTGTTCTGGATGGAAATCAAAAATGGGTCGACCAGATCCGAAGTGACGAAATTTACTGGCGGCACACGTTCACGGCGGAGCAGGCGTGGATTACTCGTGACAACATCAACGATCTCTTGCGCGATTCCGGCTTCCGTGGAGAGATCGGGCTTTTGAGCATTGACATTGATGGAAACGATTACTGGGTGTGGGAAAAACTCGACATAGTCGATCCGGTAATTGTTATCATCGAATACAACAGCATCTTCGGCCCCGACCTTGCCGTGACCATTCCGTACGACCCAAAGTTCGCCCGACATAAGGCGCATTATTCCGGTCAATTCTGGGGCGCGTCGCTGTCGGCGCTGGATCTACTGAAGAAACGCAAAGGCTTTTCTCTGGTTGGTTGCAACAGCGCCGGCAACAACGCCTACTTCATTCGAAATATCAGGGTGGACAAACTGCCGGTCCTTACTCCCAAACAGGCTTTCGTTGACGCGCGATTTCGCGATTCGAGGAGCCGGTCCGGGCAACTCACTAATTTGTCCGGCCACCAGCGCTTTGAAGCAATTAAGCACTTCGAGGTCTATGACCTTCACCGGGAGAAGCTCGCGGTGCTCGGCTCGTTGCGACCGGTTTGAATGGTTGTGAGCGCCGATCGACCGGACAACGACACGCGAAAGCGCCTGCTTCGGCCTCTCAAGCGCTGGAAGGAAAAATTGCTATGGGGCGGAAGAATTCGCGAAGCGTTGTTTATCTGGTTCTTGCGACGTCATTACGAAAGCCTTTTCAAGCGTCTCTGGCAGCTGGACAAAACACGGCCGCACTTCACCTATCATCGCCTGGCGTGGTTTCTCTTCGGTTTCGGCGCCAATCGGATGCATCCCTATCAACTGTTTCGCGCATTTTACAGCGCGGAAATCCTCCGACCGACCGACGTTGTCCTCGACATCGCATGCGGCGACGGCTTTTTCACCAAACATTTCCTCGGTTCACAATGTGCCCAGATCGACGCGATTGATATTGATCCGGCGGCCATTCGCAACGCAAAACGAGATAACCCCAGCGCGAATGTTGCCTATTATCTTGCGGATGCCGTCCGAGATCCATTCCCTCGCCCAACTTACGATGCAATTGTTTGGAACAGCGCGATTGGGCATTTCAACGCGACCGATGCCAAAATTGTCCTCGAAAAAATCAGGGCCGCCTTATCCCCACAAGGTCTCTTCGTCGGTTCGGAGTCGCTCGGCCGCGAAGGCCACGATCACTTGCAATTGTTCAATAGCGTTACCGATCTGGCGGCGCTGTTGAACCAACAATTTGCCAACGTCTCGACCAAAACTCTGCGATATCGGATCTACAACACCCAATTCATGAGAAACGAAGCATATTGGAGGTGCGCAAACTCAAACGCGCGCTTAACCGAACTGAATTGGTCCTAGGTCAGTTCTTCTTCATGACCGACGGATACTCATCTTCCAGGGAATTCTAAAACCTGAGGTGGGAAAAACTCGAAGTGAACAACGATCGCCTCACGTACGGCGTTGCGCGTCGAAAAGTTCGCGCGCGAATTGATACAACTCAATATCAAGCGCGTTCGCCTCACGCAGTAATGAGTGTGTTTCGGGATCGAGGTTGTCGATCTGATCTTTCCGGCGGGTCACATTTTTTCTCGTGTAAAACCTTACTTTCCAGCCAAACCTGCGCCTTAGCAGTCGTAGACTTGTGTCAAATTCCTCAGTCAATCCGACAACATCAAAATGACTGCGTAAGTTTTGTTTCGCCCGTTCAAGGGCGGCGCGATCTGCCGGCCGCTCGGGATCGTCCCATTCGTCACCCGCGACCATGCTTGTTTGTAGATTAAACAATTCATGGGTAGTCGGGGTCCGTTGCCTCAACAAGATTTTGAGATCGACATGATCATCCCCTAGTAATGGGTAGAGGTAATGTTCGGGATGGCTTCTCGCATAATGGTAAAATGAAAGTGCGCGCGCGACCGGTTCCCGTAAGAATGTAATATAGGTCGAACGGCCGGGCAGATGACGGTGAAAGCCAAAAGACAGATGGCCTTTGATCAAACGATAAGCTTCGCGCGTCTCGGTCGAGAGTTTCTGAAAATTCTCGAGTTCGCTGCGATAATTGGGATCCTTAAAGCTGCAAATCTGATTCCGTGGATAACATCGTTCGAGAATGTGATGGAGCGTGGTTCCCGCGGTCTTGGGAACGTGCAGAAAGATCACTGTCTCACCTCCACTCTTCATGCCCTGGTAAACGTGACAGCTCTCGCATGACAAAAAAGAACAATTTGTAGGAATTACACCGTGATCGTTCCTCACCTTCTGACATAGATTATGTTGCACCGACCCAAGAGGAGCGCTGAACAGTTCCTGGCGATCCCTGCACCGCCGATTTATGGTTTTTGCCAAGACAAAGTCCCGCGCCTAAACTCGTTTCGCGCTCCGATTTCATGACTGCGGAAGTGATTACTTATGGCGGCGTGAAATACGCTGAGGTGATTCGCGCCGACGTGCGCGTGGACAAGACACGATTCTTTTCGCCCCCAGAGTCTTCTTTTCAATTCGGTTTGCTCGCGCACCCTGGCGGTTTCGTTGAGCCGCCCCATTATCACAAACCATTCCCGCGCGAAGTGACCGATTTGCAACAAATGTTCGTGATGCAACGCGGTCGTGTCGTGGTCGAGCTTTATAGCGACAACGGTGAGCTGCTTCGCGAGATCGAACTCAAAACCGGCGACGCAATCGTGCTGATCCACGGCGTCCATGCGTTGCGGGTGCTCGAGGACTTTCAGGCCGTGAGCGTCAAACAAGGTCCGTTTCTCGGCACCGAGAACGACAAGATCAATGTCGCGGTGAAGGAAAAATGATTCCGGTTTTCGAGCCCGAGATCGGAGATGAAGAAATCGCCGCAGTCACCGAAGCGATTCGGCGCGGCGAAATTTCCGGCTCCTTTGGCGAATCGATCCCCCGCTTTGAAGAAGCATTCGCGGCATATTGCGGCTGCAAACACGGAATCGCCGTCAGCAGTGGAACCGCCGCGCTTCATCTCGCCGTCGCGGCGCTCGATCTCAAACCGGGTGAAGAGATTCTCGTAAGCGCTTCCACCAACATCGCAACCGCGCTCGCCGCTTATCATAACCAATTGGTGCCCGTGCCGGTGGATTCGGAACCGCGCAGTTGGAACCTCAATCTCGACCTGATTGAAGGTGTGGTTACCCCGCGCACGCGCGCGATTATCCCCGTTCATCTTTTCGGCCATCCGGTGGATATGGACCGGCTTTGCCAAATCGCGCGCAAACACAATCTCGCGATCATTGAGGATTGCGCCGAATCGCACGGCGCGAACTTCGGCAACCGCATGACGGGAAGTTTTGGCGAGATGGGTTGCTTCAGCTTCTACGCCAACAAAGTCATCACGACCGGCGAAGGCGGCATGATTGTGACAAACAATGCCAAGCTGGCCGACAAATTGAAGCTGCTGCGGAATCTCGCCTTCACCACACCGCGTTTTCGTCACGAAATACCGGGCTACAATTTCCGTATGACTGGTTACCAGGCCGCGATGGGCCTGGTTCAATGTCATAAGATTGAGAAGATCATCGAGCAAAAAATTCGCGTCGCAAAAAGTTACGACCGCCTGTTGAAAAAGGTTACCGGCTTGCAAACACCGGCTCCATCGGAAGCGGGCCGGCACGTCTACTGGATGTATGGTGTGGTCGTTCAGCCCGACTTCGGCATGTCGCGTAACGAACTTCAGAAGGAACTTCGGTCCGCCGGGATCGATACGCGCACGTTTTTCTGCCCGATGAATCAGCAGCCCTTCCTGCGCGAACAGAAAGGATTTCGGCAGGTCCATTGTCCGGTGGCCGAGTCGCTTTGGGAAACCGGATTCTATTTGCCGTCCAGTTCGGGCTTGAGCGAAGCGACGATCGAGCAGATTGCCGGGACAATCGTTCGCATCCGGGACGAAGCCGTGGCCGTGGCGCAGAGATCATGAGAGTCGGAATTTTAGCGCCGATCGCGCCGAAGGAAATTGGCGGCGGTTACACCTTCGAGCAGGAAATTTTTCATCAACTGCTCGAACTCGCGCCGGCCTCAAAACATGAGTTTGTGATCTTCGAGGGATTCCGGGACGCGAAAAATGGGGCGACGGTTCCGGGCTTCCGATCGGCTTCGCTGCGACGGCCGCTCTGGGATCATTTCGTTTTGCGCAAACGAAAATTCTTCTGGGAATTCAAATGGATCGACAGCGCGCTCAAGCACGAAGGCATCGAATTTTTCCTTAACACTACCTTCGAAGCCGTCACCCTGACGATTCCTTTCTCCGCGATCGTTTGGGATCTGCAGCACAGGCTCCAGCCCCACTTTCCGGAGGTCAGCGCGAACGGAATGTGGGAGCACCGCGAAGAGTTCTACTCGCAGGTGCTGAAGCGGGCAACGTTTGTCATTGTTGGAACAGAGGCGGGCAGGCAAGAGGTACAGAGGTTTTACAGCGTTCCGGACGCGAAGATCAGAATCCTACCCCATCCCACTCCATCATTTGCGCTCGATGAAAGCGCGGCAACGCCGGCCGACTTGGCGAAATTCAAGCTGCCGCCCGACTACGTCTTTTATCCCGCACAATTTTGGAGTCACAAAAACCACGCCGCGATTCTGCGCGCGGTCGCGCATCTGAAAAAGATCGACAACCTCCGCCTGCCGGTCGTGTTCACCGGATCGGATCAAGGCAATGAGCGTAACGTCCGCGACTTGGTCGACCAGCTTGAATTGCACGATCAGGTGTTCTTTCTCGGACACGTTTCCCGCCAGGAATTGAGAGCTCTCTATCAAAGCGCGCTCTGCCTCTGTTATGTCAGTTTTTTTGGACCCGAGAATCTGCCGCCCTTGGAAGCATTCGGTCTCGGCTGCCCGGTCATTGCCGCCGATGTTCCAGGAGCGAGCGAACAACTCGGAAACGCAGCAATTCGGGTAAATCCGTCGAACGATTTGGAAATCGCAAAGGCGCTAAAAATTCTTTCGCAAGATAAAACGAAACGCGATGAATTGATTCGCCGCGGCAAAGAGCGCGCGCGCCGCTTCACCGGCGCGGATTTCGCCGAAGAGTTGATCGCACTGCTCGATGAGTTCGAAACGATTCGGCGATCCTGGTCTGCTGACAGTTAGTGGTTAAACGCGTGGCCCGGGTTTCCATTCTTTTGCCGTCGCTCAACGCACGGAAATTTCTTGAAGAGCGAGTCGATTCCTTGTCGAGGCAAACCCTCGCCGACTGGAAAGCGATCGTCCTCGACAGCCAATCGACCGACGGCAGCTGGGAATTTTTCCAATCAGTCGCAAATACCGATTGCCGTTTTCATCTCCATCAAATTCCGCGCGAAGGGCTTTACGGCGCGCTCAATCGCGGGCTCGAGCTGGTAACCACCGAGTTTGTGCACGTCGCAACGTGCGACGATTCGATGACGCCGGAATTTCTCGCACAAATGCTCGACGCGTTGGAGCAATGTCCAGAGGCCGGGATCGCGGCGTGCGATGTGTCGCTGATCGATCGCAACGGCAATCCACTTTCCGAGGAAACGTTGATCGACAAGATGTCGAAACGCTCGGCCAGGAATTTATTGAGCCTCGATATCGTCCGCACTGCGTTCCCCAACGAAACGCCCCGCCAAACCAATTTGCGCCCCGTTCCGCACGATTGCCTGCTCCATTTCGGCGGACGCAGCGTTTATCTTTCGCTCAACCAACTTGTCGTCCAAACGGCGCTTGCTCGCGCGGCGGCGTCCTTCGACACAACTATTGGTTCCGTCGCCGATTTTAAGTGGCTCCTCCGCCTAACGGGTTCCACCGGCACCGTCCACGTTCCGAAAAAATTGGCCATCTGGCGCTATCATGGCGATCAGCTCAGCTTGCAGCCCGATCCATCGCGCGCTCGGTCACGCAAACTCGCCGCCGAATCCACGTTGCGAAAAATCTCCGAGAGCAAACTGATCCCGCTGACGGCGAACGATCGCGCGGCGTTGCTTTTGCCGTTTGAAATCGAAGAATTGCGTTCGATCTTTGGAGGCCTTCTCGCGTGGTGCAAATCTCTTGTCAGATTGATCCGCATGTTGGTCGAGCGACCGAGTCCTACGTGGCGAGCATTGCGCCGCGTTGGACTTCGATTCGGAACGAGACGGCACACGCTCCTCCCAATGATCTTTGAAGCTGTCAACCTCGCGCCGCGAAACGTCGAGTGATTCCGCTTCTCAGCGTTTTCAGCGCCGTGAGCTCCGCGTTCACCATCTCGCGGACTAGATCTTCGAACCAGAGTAACACGGGTTCGAAATCTGCGCGAAATCGACAAATCACCGATTTGACGCCTTCCCAAACAAGTACGTGATTGCCGCCGATTTGCGGCAAACTGACGCACGATTACCAAGTCGCTAATTCGACTTCGAATCCCGTTACGGCCGCCAATCAACTCGGCTTTATGGAAGACGATCGCACGCTCATTGTTGTTCCAACCTACAACGAGCGCGAGAATATTGGCGCGTTCATCGCGCGACTCCTTCAAGTCGCGCCCGAGGCCGACGTGGCAATCGTCGACGATAATTCGCCCGACGGAACCGCAAATCAGGTTCAACAAATTTTCGGCGCAAACTCCCGCGTTTCGGTGTTTACACGAACCGGGCCGCGGAGTTTTGGCCGCAGCCTTTTAGACGGTTATCGGATCGCGGTGGAGCGCGGCTATTCGCGCATGGTTCAGCTCGACGCCGATTTTTCGCACGACCCGAGGATGATTCCTGCGATGATTGATGCGAGTCGGAATGCGGACCTGGTGATCGGGTCGCGCTACTGCCACGGCGGACGCGTCGTGAATTGGCCGTGGCCTCGCCGACTGCTGAGTTATTTTGCGAATCGTTATGTTTCTCTCATTACCGGACTCGACATTCGGGACAGCACCGCCGGTTTTCGTTGTTGGACGCGTCGTGCGTTGCAATCTTTGCTCGAACGCGGCGTTGCTTCCGACGGATACGCATTTCAAATCGAGGCGGCGTTCCGCACGCAGCGCACAGGCCTGCGCGTCGCCGAAGTTCCGATTACGTTCACGGATCGGCGCGCCGGGCAATCAAAAATGTCTGGCAAAGTCATTCTTGAAGGTATGGTCAAACCCTGGTCGCTCCGCTTTGGACGTTGATCTTGGTCTTACGCGGAATTAATTTGTTGGGCGATGACCGAGCGGGCCTACATCTCGAAGAACAACGATTCGACTCGCATGTTCGAGAGCGACCTGATGGAGTTTTTTTCGAAAGTTCATCCAGCGACGCCCCTGGTTCTTTATGTGCCGCTCATCGCTGGGAGCCTCTATTTCGCTTTCGTCCACGAACGCTTGTCAATCTTGACCGTTGTCGAATGGTTCGCTCTCGGGTTAGTGACGTGGACGCTGCTCGAATACATCATTCATCGCTGCGCGTTTCACTACGAGCCGAGCAGTAAAATCGGCAAACAATTTCATTTCATCGTTCACGGTGTTCATCACGATTATCCGAACGACGCAAAACGGCTGGTCATGCCGCCGGCGGTGAGCATTCCGCTGGCGATTATTTTTTATGGCTTGTTCCTCTTTCTTTTTAGAACTGCCGCGCCGGCAATCTGGGCCGGGTTCGTCGCCGGTTATGTTTGTTACGACTCGATTCATTACGCGATCCATCACTTTTCAATGAAGAGCGGCATTTGGAACCGGCTCAAGCAGCACCATTTACGTCACCATTATCACGACGATCACGCGGGTTACGGCGTAAGTTCACCGTTTTGGGACTACATTTTCCGGACAACTCGCCGGTAAGGCTGAGCGTCGCGGTTGCATTTAAGCCTTGTCGCCGGCGTAAGCCGAAAGTAAACTGGCTGCCCCGATATGGAACCCGTCGCCCGGGCGACGAATCCCATAAGGAATGAAGAAAGATCCTGCAAAACATAGTCTGAGCGATTTTCTCGCGGGCGAAAGCCGCGACCCGCTTGAAGCACCGCCAAGTTTCACCGCCTGGATGCGGGCGGGCGCGTGGGCGGTTGAACTCTACGAGCCAGAACTCCTTGCCGGCGCTGACGCGCGCACGGAAATAAATTACGGTGGCAAATCTCACCGCGTCATCAATCTTTGTTCTTACAATTATCTCGGCCTGGCGAATCACCCTGAAGTTGTCGCAGCCGCACACGATGCGTTGAATACGCACGGTCTCGGTGCCTGTGGTTCGCCGATGCTTTCGGGCATGAGCGATCTCCACCGTGAATTAGAATCGCGGATTGCAAAATTTCTTAATCGCGAAGACGCGATGCTTTTCAACAGCGGTTTCGGTGGAGCGCTTGGCACGATCTCGGGGCTACTCCGCAAGAGCGACGCCGCGGTTCTGGATAACCGGTCTCACCTGAGTTTGCGCGATGGGGCCGTGCTTTCGCGTTGTCGCACCGAAAAGTTCGAGCACAACGATGCGGCTTCGCTCGACGCCGCCTTGAGTCGCAAAAGCGGCCGCCGCCAGCTCGTCATCATCGAAGGAATTTATTCGATGGACGGCGATTTTGGAAAATTGGTTGAGTTGACGGATGTGGCTCAATCGCACGGCGCAAGCGTCTTCATCGATGAAGCGCACTCCATTCTTGGCTGTGGCAAACACGGTCGCGGCGCGGCCGAAGAATTTGGTGTCGAAGATCGCGCGCCGCTCATCTACGGAACATTTTCCAAAGCGTTCGGCGCGCTGGGCGGGTTTGTCGCCGGTTCGAAGGAGACGCTGCAGTATCTCCGCTTTTATGCGCATCCATATGTTTATTCATGCGCCTTGCCGCCGGTCGTCATCGCCGGCCTGCTCGAGGCCCTCGACATTGCGATTCGCGAGGGCGCGGCGCTGCGCAAAGCGCTTTGGGACAATGCCGATTATTTCCACGAGAAATTACGCGAGCTCGGCATCGACACCGGAGATTCGACGACTTACGTCATGCCCATCGTGATCGGCGACCGGGAAAGGATGTATCGCCTCGGTCATGAACTCCGCCAGCGCGGACTTTGGGTTGCGCCGGTCGATTATCCGGCGGTTCCGCAAAATCGGATTTGTTTCCGTGCTTGCGTCACCGCGAAACATACCCGGGCCGATCTCGACGAAGCTTTAAACATTCTTCAAGACACACTCGTCCCCGCAGCGCTCCAAAACGCCTGACGTGGGAACGGACTTGAGCATCATTTCCCAGCCGCCTTCAAAAGCGGCCGCGGCTATCGAAGCGACCTACAAGTCGCGCGAGCTCGAAGGGATTGTCGATCTTTTGTTCTATCGGCGCGTCGGTTTTCATCTCGCGCAATTTTGTTTCCGACTAAATCTTAGTCCGACCGCAGTCACGCTGATTGGCGGAGTATTCGGAATCGTTGCCGGCCATCTTTATTTTTACCAGACGCTGATTGTCAACCTGATTGGAATGGTTTTGCATGTTATCGCTAACATTTTCGATAACGCTGATGGCCAGCTTGCTCGCCTGACGAATCGACAAAGCAGGACCGGGCGAATTCTGGATCCAGTTGTGGATCATCTTATTTGGCTCAGCATTTACGTTCATCTCGCGTTGCGATTGCAGACGTCGGGTTTCCCGCCTGTGATTTGGTTGCTCGCGCTCGTTGCCGGTGTGAGCCACGGTTTGCAGGCCGGTGCGGCGGACTATTGGCGAAACGCTTACCTTTATTTTGGAAAGGGCCGGTCCGAATTCGATTCGGTAACGAGTCTTCGACAGGAATATCGTCGTTATACTTGGCGCACTGATGCGTGGCCGAAACTTCTGCTTCGTTTGTATTTGAATGCGATGCACGAGCAGGAATTGCTGATGCCGGGCGTCAACAGGCTGCGTGAAACAACCGAGCGTAATTTTGGCGGAGCGATTTCCAGTGACTTTCAATCGCGTTACACCCGTGTGGCCCTGCCGACGTTTAAATGGTGGAGCTTGTTGATGACGAACACGCGGATGCTCGTTCTGTTCATTTTATTTTTCCTTCGCCGACCGGTCTGGTTTTTCTGGTTGGAGATCACCGCCGGCAATTTGCTGCTTGTTTATCTAATTTTGCGGCAGGAAAGAATGTCGCGGTCGCTCATTCAGTTTCTCACGACCAGAACGGACGGTGCGTGAGCGCGAACACGATATCCATGGTTGAGGTTCGTTCGCGCGCCGAGCGCGACGACTTCATCAAGTTCCCCTGGCGAATTTACCGGAACGATTCGGCTTGGGTGCCGCCGCTAATCATTGAACGGCAGGCATTCCTCGATCGAAAAAGACATCCTTTTTACAGGCATGGCGACGCAACGTTATTTCTGGCCAAGCGAAACGGCGAAATCGCTGGGCGGATCATGGCCAGCGATGATCCTAACTACAATGCGCTCCATCATTCGAATGTTGGTTGCTTCGGTTTGTTCGAATCAATCGACGATGTCGATGTGGCTTCGGCGTTGTTCAACGCCGCGAGTAGTTGGTTACGTAGTCGCGGCCGCACTGAAATCATGGGCCCGATCGATTTGTCCACGAACTACGTGTGCGGGTTGCTGATTGGCGGTTTTGAACATCCGCCGACTGTTCTGACCGCGCACAACCCGCCGTATTACGCGCAATTATTCGAAGCGAACGGTTTCCAGAAAGAGGTCGATTGGTACGCGTGGTGGTTCGATCCGAAAAATGCTCCAGTTGCGCGATTGCGCCGACTTGTCGGCGCGCGCACGCGCAGAACGGCGGTCAAGATTCGATCGATCAATCTGCGGGATCTTGTCGGTGAGAGCCAGCGTCTCGCCGTCGTTTTTAATGAAGCTTGGAAAAATAACTGGGGCTTCGTGCCATTCACCGCCGCAGAAGCGGCACATGTGGCCAAAGAGATGCGTCCGATCGTCGATCCGCGAATGACGCTGATCGCCGAGATCGACAACATGCCGGTTGCATTCGTGATTTGTGTGCCTGACATTAACGTCGCCCTGCAGCAAATAAATGGACGGCTCACCCGCTTTGGGATGCCGATCGGCTTGTTCAAGTTGCTTTGGTATCGGCGCAAAATTCGCAAAGCCCGCTTTGTCGCCCTCGGCCTTCTGGAAAAATATCGTCGCACAGGAATTGCTGAGATGCTCGTTCTCCAAGTAATGGAAGAGGGAGCACGACGGGGCTTTGCCAGCGAACTGAGTATGACTTTGGAAGATAACGTGATGGTGAATCGCTTTATCGATGCGATGGGCGCGTCCAAATATAAAACCTACCGGATCTATCGTCGTTCGATCGCTTGATGAGTCCCAATTTCGATCACGTCGTCATTTTGGCTGACGAATCAGCCAACTGGAAAATCGCTGGGCTGTGCCAACTCGAACGGCTGGTTCTCGGGCTCGACGAATTCGCGACCTCCATTTCAAGTCAGCGGAAGATCGACATCTTCGTCTTCTGGCGACCAGGTATTGCGTCGGAGCAACGCTGGCAGCCGCAAAATCCTAGACTAAGCGGGTGCAACTTTGTTGATGCGCTGAGCGTTAGCGGGCGCGAGCGAGTGTTCAATACGCGCTTACTGGTGAAACGGCGCGGTCTCGAACAATTCGTTCACGACTCCGTTCCGCTCGAAAACGATGTCACGATTGGCGACGAATCCGCCGTCTGGGAAAAACTCCAGCAGCAATTCGAAAATGCCTGCGCCAATACTGATCAACAGAATAACGAGACGTGGCGATACCTGAGCGACGATCATGACATTGCACGCGGCGAACGTTGGCTTTTGCGAGGGAGCGGAAAGTCGCGCGATGGATTTGTTTCGCGTTGGTTGAATCGGCCAGTTTCGCGTGCCGTCAGTCGGCTTCTTTTAAAAACATCAATCACACCGGACGCCTGGACATGGTTGATCACGGTTTTTCCGGTGATCGGCTTTCTTTTTCTCACTCGCGGCGATTACCTTGGTTTCGTAACCGGCGCCGCGCTCTTTCAAGTTCACAGCATTCTCGATGGATGTGATGGCGAAATCGCGCGCGCGAAGTACCTCGATTCCGAAAAAGGCCCGGGCTTGGACGCTCTCGGAGATTTGATCTCGCTTCTGTTATTTTCACTTGGTCTTGGTTTCGGCCTTTATCACGCGATGGCCGGCTCGCGGTTCGGTTCGTGGATTTTTCTCACTGAAGGCTTTCTTGCATTTCTTTTTATCGCAGCGCGGCTCGGGCCGCACACGGTCGATCTTCTCCACCGCGGTCCGGCGGCAGTCGCGTCGTCAGAACATGACGAATCGTTACGCGCTTCGGGAGGCCGCGTCTTCGGCGAGCGTTTTACGTCTTTGGCCTTCGAACTAACAAAGCGCGATGTCGTCTTCTTAACTTTTCTCGTTCTCGCCGCGGTCGGTCTGGCTCAATCAAGTCTGCATTTGCTGTTCGTTTATTCCTTGGTGACGCTGCTCTTACGGCACAATAGGAGGGCGTGAGCGAAGCGGGCGCTTACTTGGGCAAAGCGCTTTCGGCCTGCGCGAGCATTTCTGGAGTATCGATGTCCTGCCACCACGCGTCGCCAATATCGATTGCGCGAACCTTTCTATCGGCCGCCATCGCGCGCACGCCGTCAGCCAGACTACAATCATCATTGTGCTTTCCTTGCTCGAGGTATTGGAAAATTTCCAATGAACAAACGAACAAACCCGTGTCGATCGCGTCGTACTCATCTAGATCCTTGCCGATCGCGATCAGGTGATTGGCTTTCGTTTTGATCTTCATTGCGTCGGCCAAATCGAAAATGGTGTCGAGTTTGCGGTCAACCGCCACGTTCACTGAATTCAAGTCTGCATTTTGAAGCACAAGATCGATAATTGCCGGGCCGAATAGATGGTCGCCCATCATTAAGAGGAACGGCGTGTGCACGTGCGGAGCCGCCACCAGAACAGAGATCCCGTTTTGCCTTTCCCAATCCGGATTGTGAATGGCGTGTAATTTCATTGTCGCACCAATCAATGGCTTCAAGCCGACCACGAGCACTTCGCTGTTCCAACCGGTGACGACGTGCAGCGTTTGAATTCCGGCATGCTCGAGTGCATCGATCGTGTAAGAAAAAACGGCGCGGCCTGCGACTTGAAGCAGCGGTTTCGGTAAATTGTTTCCTCCAGCGCGCAAGCGTGAACCGCTTCCCGCCATCAAGATCACCGCGTCGGTCATTTCGGCTCTCATTTCAGCATTACGATTTGTTCGCGAATCACTTTATGATAGGATGTCGATCTTTGAATCTTCATGAGCTGGGGGCAAGCGCGATTCATCGAGCAGACACTCGCTAAGGGTCATCAAAGGGGCAACAAGCGTGTTATTGCATCACTGACGACTCTGCCGGATCGGATTCATAATCTCGAGCCCACGATTGGCTGCCTTCTGAGTCAAACCCGGCCACCGGACGAAATCATTTTGGCGGTTCCAGAAAATTCCATTCGCCAGGAACGATCGTACTCAATTCCCCAATATCTATCGCAATTTCCGGCTCTTCGAATCTTGCGAAGCAAGACAGATTGGGGGCCGGCTACAAAATTTATTCCTGTGATTCAGGAAGAATTGGCCAGCGGGCGAAACGACACACTGATCATGGTGGTCGATGATGACCGAATTTATCCTAGCGACGCAGTTGAGACTTATCTGCATTATCACGAACAACTGCCAAATGCGGCTCTTTGTTTTCGCGGCGGGCCGATGCCGAGAAATTTTTACTGGTTCCTGCCAAAACTTTTTCTCGGCGACAGAATTCGCGAGCCGAAATGCGTTGCGGTGATCACAGGTTGCGGCAGTTATCTCATTCAACCGCGATTCTTTGATTCGACGCTTTGGAATTATTCAGAAGCGCCGACGAGCGCTTTTTACATGGACGACATCTGGATCAGCGGTCATCTCGACCGTCGTGGCATCGAGAAGTACGCGGTGCCAACTTCAGCAATGATGCGGACCGTGCGCCAGCAAGCGAGAACCATGTCGTTGCATCGCGTTCCGCGCGGCCGCACTTATCACAACAACGAGGTCGTCGAATATTTTCGCGACACCTGGAACGTCTTCTCGTCCCGCTGGACGATGGCGTTGTCGATCCTTCCGCGGTTGCTCTACGCGCTTCAGCCCAAAACGGAAACTAAATCCCGTAATACATCTTCAGCCCCCAAAGCCGAACACGCTGCGGCAGAAAGCGGAAAATAAACGGCGCGATCTCCGTTGGGAAGAAATCGCCAACCGTGATCCGTGGCGGCGGACTTGGTGAATCAATGAGTCGCAATACGTGTTCAGCCACGAGATCTGGTTTCGGCGCCTTTTTCATGTTTCGGTCCACCGCGTCCCACGTCTTGGCCACTCGAGCTTCATAGCGCGGATCGTGCTCCGCGCTTTTTGGAATTGCGTCATTGAACGCCGTGCAAATATCCGCTGGCTGAAGATCAACAATTTGAATGTTCACATCGGGCAACTCGAGTTGGATCGACATGGTGAAAGAGGCCATCGCGGCCTTGGCTGCGTTATATGCAGCCATGAACGGCACCGGTAATCGGGACGCGAGCGACGTGACATTGATGATTAGCCCTGTTCCATGCGAACGCATCGCGGTCAGGGCCAGTCGCATCAATTGCAGATGGCCGAAGAACAGGACTTGGAACTGTTTCCCGATTTCCTGCGCGGGCAAGTGCTCGGCCGGTCCGAAATGGCCATTGCCGGCGTTGTTGATGACGACGTCGAAGTAACCGGCTTCGGCCAGCGCGCCCTTGAACGCATCATCAATCGAGCGCGGATCGCCCAGGTCAAGTCGCATCGGATGCAGCCCTTGCACTTGTTCAAGATGAATCAGATTCCGCGATGTACCCCAAACTTCGTCGCCGCGCGCAATGAGCGATCGCGCGATGGCCAAGCCGATTCCCGAGCTCGCGCCCGTCAGGAAGACCTTTCTCATAAGATGAGCGACGACCTCATTCGAAAATCACATGATTGCGACTTTAATGGAAGTTCGAAAGCTTTGTTAGTTTGCCCGGATACGCGTAGACGAAAACGCTGCGGCCTGGAAATCGTTTCAGCAGCTCATTTCGCTGCGGTTCATCACACAATGTGAAATAGAGACTGTCGGCTGAAGTCAGCACGGGTGGATTTCGAGTAAGATCGCCTTTGACAGTCTTGTAGCTCCCGCTCTCGAGCAGGAAGATTTTCTTTCCGTCTTTGACCTGTTGCGCCGTCCGATCAAGGTCTCGTCGCCAATACATCGTATAAGCTTCTTTGCACGCGAAGATCGCACTGCCCACAATTAAGCTAACAATGGCGAAGTTCCAGAGATGTCGAACAGCGGCCGCCGAATCGCGACGGATGTGGCCGTATAGATATGTGATGGCCATGATCAAGAACGGGAAGTAAGCAAGGAAGTAGCGCGGGCCGGGTCCACCGATAGCTGCTGGATAGAAAAAGTAAGTCGCAACCGCCATTGAGAACAACGCTATGTACATCTTGAGCTGAGAAGATGATTGATAGCGGTTCCAAAGGACAGCCAACAGAAACACGGGTGGAAAGGTCCAAAGAAGGTTCGCCAAGCGAATCACCGTCACTACAAGCCCGCTCCATGAAACACTGAGTCGATCTCCCAAGCCTGCTGAGCGGTGCAGCGCCGAGGGAACCTCAAATGGATCGCCAGAGAGCATAGTGTTGTAGACCAGGTTGCCGCTCGCGAGCAGCCCGAACCCGGCCGCGAACAGTGTTACGTCCACGAATCTCTTTTGGCGCAGAAGGCTGATACCGATCCAAACGACCAAAGGAATCCAGTCGATGTAACGAATCATCGCCGAGTAGCCAAGAACGGCGCCCGCGCCGGACAGGAAAACTTTAGAAAGGTGAGGCCGCCTCTCGGCGCAATCGTAGAGAAGAAAAGCGGCAAACACGAAAACCGCGGCAGCGATATGAGCTCGGAAAGAGGCAGCGTAGTAGCAGAGGAAAAAACAGAGCGTCAGCAGAAGGGCCATCACTTTTACCTCCTCCTTGCCTATCCGTCGTTCCGCATATTCTAACATCCCGAAGACAAGGAGCGCGCCGAGAAGGGGATTAACCAGCCACGGTGCTCTCAGCTTAACGCCCACCGCAAGAAGAACCGGCCAGCCTGGCGGGTACTTGGAAAACCTGTGGCCTTGATCGTCCCGGAGACAATACGTTTGTAAGCAATCGTAGAACGGAAGCCTTGGGTCATAGAGAGGATCTTCAGCGTACAGTTTGCTGGAGGCAAATAGCCTTGCCTGATAAAGGTAAGCGTAATCATCGCCGGAGATTGGGTAACGCTGGGTGAGAAAAAAGTAGATCAACAAGGCACCGGTCAAGAAGATCGCCGAAACCAGTAGTTTTCGCGTCATCGACATGGATCCACGTTCCCTGTGCCAGCTGAATTTTGGCGCGGTTGCATGATCCCGCCCAAAACTTCAGATCCGGGTGCGATCAATAAATGAGCGATCATCAGGCCAATTCCCGAGCTGGCCCGCATTTGAACGCTTTTTTAATCGGTTACCCCTCGCTTGAACATTAGCGGTGTGAGACGGCGCTTGCACGAATTGTTTTCTCGTGAATGGATGTCGATCCTACAATGGTAGTTGACGTTACTCAGGCACTACCGGTCGAAACCGCGTCGCCAGATTTTAAGGTCGAGCGCAGTCGAGCGGTGACGGCTTTTGGTCTGATCATGCTGGCCTTTACTCTGTGGCTCGCCTTTGAGATCCCAAGGGGGACGCTGGCGCAGACCGATGAATTGCTGACCGCAGAACGAACTCGCGAGATGTTGATGACCGAACCGTGGGTCGTTCGTTATAACTTCAATCTCTCATTTGAAAAGCCGCCTTTGCAGTACTGGTTGACCTGCCTGACGCTGCCGCGGTTTGAAAACCGATCGACGGCAGTGCGCATCTGGCCGCTGGCTTATGCCACCCTTACCGCAACTGCGTTGGGGTGGTTGGCCTTCCTTGTTCAACCTGCTCGGCCGCGGCTTATTCCAGTTGCAGCCGCGATCCTGGTTGCGTCTCCGCTCTTTTCCACCGAAGCCTGCCGAGCCATGCTCGATATCGGACTCACCTTTTTTACTACGTTGACAATTGTGTTTGCCGAACTGGCACGCAAACGTCCGGCATGGTGGCTCGCGGTCGCGGTTGCATGCTGGCTTGGGAGTCTGCAGAAAATTCCGCTCCCATTTCTGATTTGGGTCCTGATCGTGATCGAACGACTGACGGACCCTAGCGAGCGAGTGCGTCTGCGTCGTGGGACTGCTTGGGTGACCGGCGGCATGGTTTTGGCGCTCGCGTTGATGGCGGTCTGGCCGCTGCTTCAACTTATTAAATATCACATGCCGGTTGGGGACTTGCTTAATGAGGAAGTTGTGGTCTGGCTCGGGCCGGAGTTCTTAGGCAAGCGAACATACTTTCACGTTCTGCTTGCTCTGCCATTTGTGGGCGGTCTCGGAGGCTTGTTTCTCTTGCTCGCGCCGCTTGTAACTCTGTTTTCAAGAAAAAAGCGGCCGGCGGCGGCGGTACGGGAAATCGCAATTGTTTGTCTGTTGGTAATTGCGCTCACAATCGTCTCGAACTTTCGCAGTGTTCGATATCTATTGCCCATTTTGCCGTGCCTTTCTCTTCTGGTTGGGCTGATCTTTTGCCAATTTTTGGAGCAGGGATCGAAAATTCGGACCCGAACGGTCGCAGTGTTGGCGATCATACTATTCGCCGGGTTCCTTCAGGCGGAATTACAGGTAATCCTACGCAAAAAGGATGTAGCTGAGGAAAAAGTGGTCGCGGAAAAGCTCGGAGAAATGCAGCGGCCAGGAACAAAGATCGTGCTAATCAAGGCTATCCAGGCCGGTAATGATTTGATGTGGGATGCGTTTTATCTTTTTCACGGGAACTTCCGATTTCCGGTTGCAAGATACACGGTCGATGAAATCCGCAACGATCCACCGAAGCCTCCGTTGATCGGCGCATGTGTCGCCCGCGATTTTCCCATTGTTCGCGAAGTGTATCCGAACGTGCAGGTGGAATTAGTCCAGGCTCAGTTCATGTGTTGGCAAGTTTCTACCGCCGGGAGTGCGACTCCTCCCTGATTTTCAGCGAAACCGCGATCGGCGAAGATTTGAATGCACGCATCTGATTCAGAAGGGAACGTGAGAGGAGGAATTCAACGATTTCTTCCTCAGTGGCTGGTGCGTGATGTTATATTACCTTTTGTGGCAAGCCGCCTGGCGTTGATCGTCATCGCATGGCTTGGCTTCCATCTGCTGCAAATTCCCTTAAAGGGCAATAAGTGGGAAGTGGAGAACGATGGTTACGTCCATCGAATTGCGGGACACCTTTCGGCGGACGCTTACCCGTTCGTCAACATGTGGGCACGTTGGGACAGTGGCTGGTACCTCGATATTGCGGAGCATGGCTACAGTTTTGTCCCTGGAAAGCAATCCAATGTAGCTTTTTTCCCACTCTACCCGGACCTGATTAGACTCTTTCACTTCGTCGTGCCGCTCCCTCGCGATGTCGGGTGGCTTAACGTTGGAATTATTCTCTCGAACCTCGCGTTGCTGGTTGCGCTGGTCTATCTCTATCGATTGGTGCGCCTCGATTATGAGCGGCGCACTGCCGCTCGGGCAGTTCTCTACTTGTGTGTCTTCCCGACAACCCTCTTTCTCTCAGCCGTCTACTCGGAGTCGCTATTTCTCGCGCTCGTCGTCGCTGCTTTCTATTATGCGCGGACCACTCGTTGGCTTGCAGTCGGCGCGCTCTCGGCTGCGGCTGCCATATGCAGACCGCCCGGCGTCCTGTTGGTTCTGCCCCTGGCCTTTGAATACTTGTCTCAGAGAGAATTTCAGTGGCGACGAATTAAACCGGATTGTCTCGCGTTGATTTTGCCGCTCCTAGCCATTGCAGGTCATCTCACGTTTCTGCGATGGCGATTTGGAGAATGGGACGTCATCGAAAAAGCTCAAATCAATCAAGGTTGGAACAGAACCTTAACTTTTCCCTGGAACACAATAATTCACTCTTTCCACGAGATTGATTCATTCCAGGGATTCCATGGCTCGTTTGAATTCTTTTTCACGATCGCGCTCTTCGGACTCGTGATCTTCGCATGCTTTCGTCTGTCGCCGAGTTACGCAATCTATGCAGCCGTATCCCTGCTATTTATTACTTCGTGGGGAACGTTGCTTTCTACACCGCGGTTCGGAGTCGTAATTTTTCCCGTGGTAATCGGTCTCGCCTTGCTTGGAGAGAACAAGCTGTTCCATAGTGGCTTTCTTGTTGTATCTGCGCTTCTCGCCGCTGTTTCGATGGTGGTATTTTCGGAATGGGGCTGGGTCGCCTAGATCGGGTACCCGAGTGAGTTCTGACTTGTCCCGTGGCGATGAAACTTTTCATTGATGTAACGAGCTCCTGCCGGTCGGCACGCAACACCGGGATGCAACGGATGACCCGACGGCTTTTTGTCGAATTAGAGCAGCGAATCTCGGTGACGCCGCTGTGTTGGAACCGGCTGGGACATTTTTATCATCGACTCGCTCCGCGTGAATGGAATTTTCTCCGCGCGCCTTTCCGGGGCTACAAACGAGCGATGGCGTTGCCGGAATTACGGGGTGAAAAATTTCCGGGTGAGCTCAAGCGCATGCTTCGGCGGAAACCGGCCGAGCTTTTGCGTGAAATTACGGGAGGCGACCGGTTTCTCGCACCCGATTTTTTCGGCGACTCTCGGCGCCGAAAATTGCCGGAGCTCCTTCGAAAGACTGGGACGCACTCGGTCGCCATCTTTCACGACGCAGCGATGGAACGGCTCGGTTTGCATGCGCCTCGCAGTACGCGCAAATTTCGGGAATATATTAAAGCGCTTGCGTCCTTCGATTGCGTTATCTGCATCTCGGAACAGTCGAAAGCGGACCTGCACGCTTTCTGGAAAAAATTCGGCATTCGCGATCTGCCGAAAACCTTTGTTGAAAGTTGGCCGCTGGAGTTCAATGAGCGCGAACGCGCCTCATCGGATTCGACTGGCGAATCGAAGGTTGTGCTTTGCGTCAGCACATTTGTGCCGCGCAAGAATCATCTTGTCCTTTTAGACGCGGCCGAGCAGCTCTGGTCGAGCAGTATCGATTTCGAATTAAGATTGGTCGGCGCCTGGGCTGGTAATTTCCAAGTGCTGCGTAAAATTCGCCGGCTGCGTTCGCAAGGAAGATCGCTCAGCTGGTTGAAGCATGTTGACGATCAAACGCTCCACGCACTTTATCGCGAATGCGCGTTCACGGTTTACCCGTCGCTCATGGAAGGCTTCGGACTTCCAATCGCTGAAAGTCTCTGGCATCGGAAACCGTGCGTTTGCGGCGGCAATGGCGCGCTCGGCGAAGTTGCGCGGGGCGGCGGCTGCTTGATTGTCGATCAAACAAACAGCGGCGCGCTCGCCGACGGCATCAAGGGCTTATTGCTCAATCGACAACTCTACTCGCGCCTTTCCGACGAAGCCCGGGCTCGAAAATTCCGCTCCTGGCCTGATTATATCGACAAATTTCTGAGCCACCTGAAGCCAGACGTCGCAGAAACAGCCGCGTCATACTGAGATTCGCTCACCGTGGGAATGGCTGGCGATGAGGTAGCCGTCCTTCATTTCGTGGACCCAATCACAGGCATCAGCGATAAAACGGTTGTGGGTGACAAGTAAGAGCGCTTTCTCGCGCTCGCGCACGATGTTCGTGAGCAATTCAAATGCGCGTTGGGAGTTGTCCGTATCCAGATTTCCGGTCGGCTCGTCTGCGAGAATCACTTGCGGATCGTTCGCGAGCGCACGCGCTATTGCGACACGCTGTTGTTCGCCGCCCGAGAGATGACGGCTCGGTCGCCGCAGTTTGTCGCCAAGATCGACAGCTTTCAACAAGGCCGCGGCGCGTTCGCGCATTTCGTTTTCGTTTAGGTAACCGAGCCGACGCATCGGGATCATGACATTCTCGTGCGCGGTAAAGTCCTCCATCAAAAAATGGAATTGGAAAATAAAACCGATCAGTTCGCTGCGTCGTCGTGCGAGCTCTTCGTCGCTTAAATGTGAAATAGAAGTCGATCCAACTTCAACCGAGCCGGCGTCCGGTCGATCGAGCAACCCAAGAATATAGAGCAAAGTGCTTTTGCCGCAGCCGGACGGACCAACGACTGCGTGCAAACTGCCGGCTTCCACCTGAAGTGATACGCCGCGCAAGGCGTGGACACGTTCCTCCTCTTCGCCGAGATAGCGCTCGAGATCGTGGCAGCTAAGAGAAATGTCGCCTTTCATAAACTTGATCCGCGCAAAGTATCAACTGGCTGAAGCTGAGCCGCGCGCTTGGCGGGGACGTAACTGGCGATGAAGACCGCGACCACAGCGAGCATCGTCGCCCACAAATAATGTCGCCAATCCCAGACCACCAAAAAGTGATTGGTGTAAAGCAAACCGCGAATGTGGATCGGCACTTTCGAAATTCCGAGCGTCAGCAATGCGCCCAAAACGCAACCGAGGAGCGAGCCCACGCCTGCGATGAGTGCGCCCTGCCAGAGGAAAATCGCGGAAATGTCGATCCTGCGATAGCCCATCGACCGCAAAATCGCGATCTCGCGGACCTTCGATAGCACGGACATTGTGAGCACGTTGAAGATCCCGAAACCGGCGAGGAGGATGATGAGCGAGACGGTGATCGCGGCGGAGATTCGCAGCGTCGAGAAAATTTGAAGATTTCCCTCCTCGCGCTCCTGCCAACTCTGGGCCGTGTGCTGAAAAAGATCTTCAAAGTGACTGGCCAGCGCCGGCGCGCGGTCCGGGTTGCGCAATTTGTAAATGATCATCGAAGCTTCGTACGGTTTTTTGAGTAAACGCTGGGCGACGCGCGCGTGTGCGTAGACCCGGCCGGAATCGATCGTGCTGACACCGCTGCGTGCAATCGCGGCCACGTTGAATCGCCAGTATTCGCCACCGGGGGAAAGCAATTGGACTGTGTCGCCGGGACCAACTTCCAGCAAGTCGGCCAGTCGATAGCCAACAATCACGCTGCTCGTGTTGTTTCGAAAATCGTCGAACGAACCATTGACAATTTGTTTGGCGAGATCGGTTGTCCGCAGATGCGAAGTTGGATCGATCCCATACAAATCGGCGGTCGTCGTTTCAAAGCCGGCGCGCGCGCTGATCGTGCCGCGAATAACCGGCGAACACGCGACCACGTTGGAGAATTCCCGGCTGACACGCATGATTTCACTGACGTTGTTGATTCCCTCGAAATAATTCCGGCGCGCGGCCGCGGCCCTTGGCGATTTGGCCGCGACCACCATGCCTTCGTAGCGCGGTTGAAATCGCGAATGCAACATCAGTGCTCCGTTACTGCCGATCGTTGAGTCGATAAAAAATTGTGCGAAACCCTGCGTTTGCGCCTGCGTGCAAATAAAAATGCCGAGACCGAAGATGACACCGACCAAGCTGAGAAGGAGCGCACGTTTGCGGTGCGTCGCGAAGCGCAGCGCAATGTAAAGCGGCGCGGTCATTTCTTGGAGGCGTCGACCCGTAGCTGGCGAACTGGCTCGCCCGGCTTGAGTCGATCCTGGTCCGCCACGACAACGCGTTCGCCGGTGCTGACGCCACTTAACGCTTCCGTGAAATCGAGTGTGCGAAAACCGACCTTGATTGTGCGGCGCTGCACGATGCCGCGTTTGATAACCAGGGCTTGATCGACAAGCAACGCTCGCGTTGGCACGAGCAACGCGTTTTCGTGTGTTCCGGTGATGATGTTCATCTCGCCAGTCATTCCTGCCATCAAATTGTCGGGCGGCTTCTCCATTTCCAAAATTACAGTGTAACGCTGCGTGTCGGGATCGGCCGCCGGCTGAATCGACGAAACGCGCGCCGCAAAAGTGTCGTTGCGATAAGCGTAGAGTTGGACTTTCGCTTTCATTCCCGGTTTCACCGCACCCACGTCCTCCTCGTTCACCTCGCCGCGCACATAAGTTCTTCGCGACGAAACGGTGAAGAGCTGGTTCCCTTCGGCGACCAGCTCGTTGTCGATCGTCGAGACCGCCGTGAGCAAGCCGTTCATGGGTGCGCGGATTTCCGAAGCGCGCATCTGCGATTCCAACTTTTTCTCGGTCTCTTGCAGCGCCTGGAGATTACGGTCACGCTCGATCCGTTCGTTCTCGAGCGCGCCGCGGAGCCGGTTCACCTCGCTTTTTGATTTTTCGTACTCAACAGCCGGAACATTTCCTGAGGCCACCACCTGTTCGAGGCGGTGCAAATTGTCTTCCGCGGTTTTGAGCAACTCTTCCGACGGCAACGGCAGCTTGGCACGTTCGGTCGCGGCTTGGAGATCGGCGCGCGCCTGTTTCAATTGTCGCCCCGTCGCTTCATCCGCGATCCTCGCGAGCAACTGGCCTCTAGTTACACTTTTGCCGATCGCGCCGCGGCCGGCGGCAAATTCTTCGGCCAACTGAATGAACCCCGAATTCTGCGCCCGCACGTGGACGATAAATGACGGCTCGATCCGCACCGTGCCGTAAACGGCCGAGATCGCGGTGCCGCGATGGACGGTCGCCACCTCGGCCAGTGGCATGAAAAAGTAATATGCCACGCCGCAGATGAGAACCAGCAGTGCGGCCAATACCCACAAGACCCGCTTGGATTCCGGCACCTTCAAGCAGTGCAATTAATGCACATCTTCGGCGAATTGGAAATAACGCCCGGTGGCGCGGTCCCACTCCGCCCGCGCTATGTTGTTGAGATAACTCGCTTCGAGCAATCCGGTTTGGGTGTTCAAATAGCCGCCCTCAGCCACTCGATATTCCAATTGTGAGGCAAGACCGCTGCCGAGATTTTGTTGAACCGCGGCTGCGGTTTGCTGCGCGTTTTCGGTCCCTGATGAAAACGAATTGTAGCGGGCTTCGATTCCGGTGAGATCGTTCTGGATCTGCGAAAGTTGGCGACCCACGCCCGCTTCCAGTTTGTGCAATTCAATTTCGTTGATCTCGCGGGCCTTGTGTGCTCTCAGGACCGACCCACCAACCTTACCATTGTCAATCACCTGCCAGGTGTAAGCCGCGCCTTCGATAATCTCCGAGCTGAGAAAATCCTGGGTGCGCGTCGTCGCACCTTCGCGATGAATTCCGCTAACAGGAATGTAATCGGCGGTGATGATCCCATACGCGCTCGGATAATATCCAGCCGCAATGATGCGCTCGTCTTCGTTGGCTGCGCGAACCAGAAGCCGCGCGAGCTTGATGTCGGTCCGACGATCCACTGCCGCCGCGGTTTCGCTGTTAAGATCGATATTCACCGATGTGAACGATAATTCGCCGTCCGGAGCGGGAAGAGTGACGTTGGAACTGAGCGAGACGCCCATGAATTCTGCCAATTGCAATTGCGCGGCGCTGTAGGCGCGTCGCGAGCTTTCAACTAATGGATCGAGCTCGCGCGCTTGAACGGTCGCGGTCGTGAACGCGCTCCGGTCGACAACACCCGCTTGATAGCGATCGTTTTGGCTTGCTACGTTTTCGTCCAGACGAGTTCTTTGTTTTTCGCGAATCGAGAGCAGCTCGCGATTGTAAACCGCGGAATAAAACGCAAGCCGCGCAGCGTGCAATTTCTCCTCAACTGCGAGATTAAGTTGTTGCTGTGCGATTAGAACTTCGGTATCCCCGCGCCGAAATGACGGCGGAATCACCGTGTTAATCAGGGGTTGCATCAAAGAGCCGCGCACGAAACCGAATATCTTTGTAGCTGTGCTACCAGCGCGGTCTCCGCCTTGAACTCCGGCCGGCACGTTGAGCCTTAGATTCGGCCAGGCGAGGGAACGCAGAACAATTCGATGGCCGGTGGCTATTTCGAGATTCGCTTTCGCCCGCTGGATCTCCGGATTATTTTCCAGAGTCTTGTTCAGGACCGCATCGAGGGTGATTCCGTGCGTAGCGGATAAGATCGACAAGAACAAGCTGGTGGCGGCGAATTTCGATTTCATCGCTCTGTTAATTTTGCTGGCGGTTGCCCGATCTCTATCGCCTGTTTTTCGTTCCTTTGTCTTACGCGGCTCGAAGCGAAATCGAGTTCTTCGGGAGCGGTTCCGCAGGCGCGCGCCAGCCTGGCTAACGCTACGTTGTGCAAGTAAATCGCGCTCAAGCGCGTCGTTCGTGTTCGCGTGACATCGGCTGCCGCCTGCAAAATATCGAGCTGGGTTCCCAAGCCGGCGGAGAGATTTGTCTTCGCGATCTCGAGAGATTCGTCTGCCGTTTGGACACTTTTGGTTTCAGTTTGGAGAACGTTCTCGCCTTGTTCGAGATCGAGAAACGCGCTCCGGACTTCGGATGCGACGGAGCGCCGCGTCGCTTCCAGTGCCGCAACCGCGGCGTCTCGGCGCGCGCGCGTTGCTTGCATTCTCCCTTTTGTCGCGAAGCCGTCGAAGATGTGCCAGGTCCCACTCACGCCGACAAGATAGCCGTGGTTGAATTCGGGACCGGCTGCCGGGTCCCGCTCACTGTAAATCTCGTAGCCGGAAAAGGCTTGAAGGTGCGGCCGCAACTCGCTGCGATCGACCTCGTATTGTCGATCCTCGATTTCAACATCGATCTGACGCGCTCTGATTTCAGAGCGCTTCGAGTCGGCACGGGCCAAACATTCGTTTAAATCCGGATAGAGGGCGGCGTATTGCAATTGCCCGGTCACTTCAAATTGCGGCTGGCCGGGGTTCGACCGGTAATCGATCCCAAAAAGTTCGCCGAGTCGCAGGTAGGAGTTTGTGAGCTGCGTCTTGGCATTTGCAAGCTCCGGCTGCTCGTTGGACAGGGCAACTTGAGCGCGTTGGACATTCAAGTTTCCAACAATTCCGGCGCGCAACCGTTCCTCCTGCGTTTTCAGTTCTTCATCGAGGACCCGCACCGAATTTTCGCGGACATGAACCTTCGAGCGATTTAACAGCAGATCATAAAATGCTACTCGCACGTCCATCGCCACTTTGTTGCGCACTTCTCGCAGCTCGCATTCCTGTTTCTCGATCAGCAGCTGGGCAATCGCGAACTGGTTCGAAACTGCGCCACCGGTGTAAAGGTTTTGCAGCGCGCGAATCGACGCGTCGTAATCCTCCGGACGAAGGGTGGACTGGGCTTGTGTTTGTCGTTTGTCCGCGAAGCCGGACGAAATCACCGACGGCAGATAACCGGCGCGCGCTTCGATTAATCCGCCCCGTGCCGCTTCCAGTTTTTTGCGTGCGATGATGATTTCCGGATTTTGCGAATCGGCCAACGCGACGCCCTGTTCGATTCCGTAGCTCGGCGGCTCGGCCCGTGCCGACGCAAAAACTGCCGCGGCGGCGACCGTTACCAACAAAGCCAAAATTCGGCCTGATGGGCCCTGTTTCAGCATCTTTGAAAATGCTTGCATGCTAGCCGCGACTGCTTCATTTTCCACGCCCAAATCGTACTGTTTGTCCTCGGACGAAACCTTACATGTTATTGCCTGCCTTAGCCTTTCAACTCAATCATTTTCCATCTTGCCCCAAGCGCACCGCCGCGGGTAGGATTTCTTTTTTTCCATGAGAAAGATCCGTATCGCTATCGTCGGAGTCGGCAATTGTGCCAGTTCGCTCGTTCAAGGGATCAATTTTTACCGCGGCTCCGGGGTCAACGGAAGCGCGGTGGGTCTGATGCATCGCCAAATCGCCTCCTACCGGCCGGGGGATATCGAGGTCGTGGCCGCCTTCGACATCGACCGGCGTAAAGTCGGGCTAGACATCAGCAAGGCCATCTTTTCCCCGCCCAATTGCACCGAGGTTTTCTGTGACAAGGTTGCCCTTACGGGTGCGATCGTGAAGATGGGTGTGGTAATGGACAGCTTCGCGCCGCACATGGCTGATCACGATCCGCTTCGCACGTTTTTGCCGCTGGAAAAAGAATCGACCCGCGAACAAATCGTTTCCGAGCTGAAAGATTCCGCCGCCGAAATCATGGTCAATTATCTCCCGGTCGGTTCCAACGAAGCGGCGAAGTTTTACGCCAGCTGCGCGCTTGAAGCCGGAATCGGATTCGTCAACAACATCCCCGTCTTCATCGCCAGCGATCCGATCTGGGCGAAACGTTTTGCCGACAAGAATCTCCCGATTATCGGTGACGACATTAAATCGCAGCTCGGCGCCACTGTGCTTCATCGAACGATTATCGATCTTTTCCGCAAACGCGGCGTCAAAGTGGAGCGCACCTATCAACTCAACACCGGCGGCAACACCGATTTCCTCAACATGCTCAGCCGGACCCGGCTCACTTCGAAGAAAACGTCCAAGACCGAGGCCGTGCAATCGGTCATGAATGAGCGTTTGGCCGACGAGAACATTCACATCGGCCCGAGCGATTACGTTCCGTGGCAACTCGATAACAAAATCGCCTTCATCCGAGTGGAAGGCCGTTTGTTCGGCGACGTGCCGATGGAAGTGGACATCAAACTTTCGGTCGAAGATTCGCCAAACTCGGCCGGGATCGCCATCGACGCGATCCGCTGCTGCAAACTCGCCCTTGATCGCGGGATCGGCGGCGTCCTCAATTCGCCCTCCGCCTATTTCTCAAAACATCCGCCGGTCCAGATGAGCGACGACGAAGCATACCGCTGTGTCGAACAATTCATCCGCGGCGAACGCGACCGCTGACGCCAAGACTTCTGTCGATGTTCCTCCGCGAGGCGGAGATGGGCCACCTGCCGCCTAAACAAACGATGAAGCCAAGTCCGACAAGGGTTCGCGAGCAGGCTAGCCCTGTTGCCAACCGAAGGGCACCGCTTCATGCTGAACATCTAACCGAGCGTCGCAGCCAACCGCTGCCATTCAGTCGTCAGTTCGTTATCATCGTAAATGGCCAGCTGCCCGTTGGTCGTTGAGTAAATGGCGGCGCTGACGTGCGCGTTCACTAAGGTGGAGATCGCCCGCCAGTAAGCGGCCATTTGCGGGCGGTAAAGGTCGCGGAGGGTATCGATCTTGTCCGTGGCAATCCGCTTCGTTTTCCAATCAAGAATGAAGACTTCTTTCTGGTTGAACAACGCAATATCGACAATTCCTTCGAGGCATTTACCGTTGATCCGCCACAAGAACGGCAGCTCCTGCCGAACTAAACTCGCGTCGCGCAAATGTCGCGCCAGTCCATCGCTTGATTCGATCTGCTTTCGCAAAAGCCGCCACTCCCGCTTCGATCGCGCGACGTCCGGCGAGGTCGCGATGTTCCGTTCGAAGATTCCGTCCCAAGTTTTCGATTCGGAGCGCCACTCAATTTGCTCTGCGAAATTGTGCCACCAGACTCCGTAACGCGTCGCGGGATTGTCGATCCGCGGCGGACGCAGTTCCGGCTCGATCTCGATCCATTCCTCTGTGCTCGGTGTTTCGGCGGCTTCTTTTTCGCGCGTGAACTGGCTTGGGTTAACGGCCTCGATAATTGTAATCGCTTTTTTCTGCGCGACATCGATCCAACCGGTCTCGAGTCGGAGTGCGCTCAAACTCTCCAGCACCGGCTCGGATTGTCGTCCCTTATGGTGCGCCGCAGTTTCCGCGCAAGCGTTTGCTCCATCCGACGCGGCGGCAATCGCTTCGGCGTTCGGTTCACCCGCGTCGGCCTTCAGCCATTTCAGTTGTGTGTCGCTGTGGACTTGTCCCTTAGTGCCGCGGAAGAAATCGGAATCGAGCGCTAACACGAGGGTATGCCGCGCGCGGGTCAGCGCGACGTAAAGCAAGCGCTCCATTTCCTGACGTTGAACGCGCTCGAGCTCCTCTTTCACATCGGCAAAGTCGCTGTAATCGAATGCGATTTGCGGTTGTTCTCCGGCAATAATGCGCGGGTAGGCTCCAGTTGCTCCGAGACGAGCTTCCCGCGCGAGGAACGGAACGATCACTGCGTCCCACTCCGATCCTTTGGCCTTGTGCGCCGTAATCAATTGGATCGCGTCGGCTTCGGCAGGTTCGGTGTCGCGGATCGTGTCGAAGTTGCGCCGGAGGGTCAGCGCAAGATCGGCCAGCGAACTATGCTGCGCTTCTGCCGAAGCAGCCGCGCTGAGCCGTTTTTCCAATTCATTCACTGAGTCGCCGCATTGCTCGCGCGGCAAAGTCCGCAGCCGTTCGCGCAATTGCGTCATTCGCACAATCTCGGATACGGCGCTGAAGAGCGGTTGATGCGGCAGCGTTTCCCGAATCTGGGCGAGCAAATTTAACGTGTCGGCGACCAAACCGCGTCCTTTCGTGCGCCGCTCGATCTGAAATTTGTAACCGTCGCCCTTAGCGAAACCCGCCAGCTCATCATCCGAGAGTCCGAAAATTTCCCTTAGCACGCCAACGATTTCGTAACTCGCGTTTGTATCAACCATGATCGCGAGCAACGCGCTTAGCCAGGCGTAGGCTGGTTGCTCCGCCTGGCGATCGTTCTCCGATTGGACCTCGACCGGAATTTGTTCGCCTAGCAAGGCGTCTCGCAACGCGCTCAGCCATGTTTTGCGCGGGCAGAGGATTGCGACCTGGTGCCACGATCTTGCGCGCAGCTTTTCTAATCCGGCTTCGCGAATCCATTCTGCCAAACGCCGCGCTTCGATCCGCGCACGCTGCGTCTCGGTCAACTTGAGGTCGATATCGGCACCAAGCTCGAACCGAATCACTTGTCCCGGCAAAATTTCCGGGCGGGGGCTGAGCTCGACAAAATTCACCTGGCCTTCAGCATCGTTGAGAATCTTGGCGAAGGTTGCGTTGACGAATTCGAGCTGCGCGCGGTCTAAACGAAACGTGACCGAGAACTTCAATTCCCCCGCAGCACGAGTTTCGATCAACGTTCGATGAAGCTCGCGATAATGCGCGAGATCGTGCGGGTCGCGATAGATCGATTGCTGGAAGTCGCCGACCATTGAGAAATGACCGGGCCGCGGTGGTGATTCTCGGTCCTGCAAGTATAGGCCGGCCGCGTCCGGCGGTCGCGCCACTTCCAGCAGAATAAAAAATTGACCGGGATCTGTATCCTGTGCCTCGTCGACAATTACGCGATAGTTCTTTTCGCGAATGCGTTTTGCAACATCCGGCAGGCGCAAGAGTTCCTTCGCGAGCTCAACTTGATCGGCGTAGGTAATCGCGCCGCGCGCGAGGCGGAAATCGCGGTAATCGTGCTGCACTTCCGCGGCGACGGACGAGGCGCATGCGCTTACCCATTCGCGTAACGGGCGAAACGCTTCCCGCCAGCGCCGCACAAACTCCTTTTCTGTCGTTGCGCACGACGGCCACGGCGCGAACTCGTCGCTCTTGCGCCAACGCTCGATCCAGTCGTGCAGTTGCGCCTTCGCTTTGGGAATGTTTTTCGCCTGCGCAGTCTCGATCGCTGCTTCGACCTTGCTGAAATCACATTCCGGACAGCGCGTTTTGGGCGGCCTTGACGCGAAACTGTGATCCTGGTTGCGTGCGAGCTCCATCAATTGTCGTGCTTGCATCAATCGCAACAGCACACGCCGATTGCCGTCGCCCAGCGACCGACCGATCGTCGTTTGCTGTTGGACGAACTCGTTCCACAAATCGTCGTCGTCGGTGATCGTTTCGAGCCTTGCGGGGAGACCAAGGCGATGTCCATAGATTGCCAGCAGTTTCATGCAAAACGCGTGGATCGTTCCGAAAAACGCGCGACCGAACGCTTCCACCGTTTCGAGCGGCAATCCGGCTTCGAGAATTTGCTGTCGGGTGCGTTGCTGCATTTGGTCCGCGGCGCGATTTGTGTAGGTGACGACGACCAACTGCGGCAGCCGGTCCGCAGCGCGCTGTTGATCGCTTGCAATCTCGACGATTCGATCGGTTATCGCGCGCGTCTTCCCGGAGCCGGCAGAAGCAATCACTGAGAAGTTGGCGTCCAATTCGCTGGCGAACCGCCGGCGCGCTTTTTCGTCAGCGATCGAGGTCATTTCATTTCCTCCTCAGCGTCGAGCGAAAAGGCCGGATGCGTCAGAATCCACTTTGTCTTCAGCAGATCGGGGTCGATCGGCAAGGTCGCGAGCGGATATTTTCGGACGAACCCGAAATCGCTGTGCACGGGGCCGAGCATCCCGAAAACGCCCGTTTCCTGCATGCGGTGCATCTCGCGCCAGAAATCTTCTTGAGCTAGAACATGCGTCAGCTGGAATTGCGCTTCGAGTTGTTCCGCGGGAGAAAGTAACGTCAGCTCAACATCCTTCGCACCGAGCGAGCGCGCTGCGAGGGCATAGAGGGCAAGTTGGATGCCGCGACCTTCAACGAGTTGTCGATGAAATTTCTGCTCGGTCGTTTCCTTGCCTCGCGGACTGCGCTGATTAAACCCGCGTTGGCGTCCGGTCTTGTAATCGACAACCCAGAGATCGTCGTAGCCAAGTTGCGACTGATCAGATTTGCGGCGCGCCAGAATGAGATCGATCCGGCCACGGACTCGCAAAGTTTCATTTTCCCCTAACGAAATTAACGCCGGCGAGCCGAGCGACCATTCGACCGCCATCTTGGACCAGTCGTGCAGACCGGAAACTTTCGCGGCAAGGCAATCGGCAATGTAGAGCGCGTTACTCCAGCCGGATCGCCACCAATCGGGAAGAGTTTTGCCGCGGCCGGCGCCAAGCGCTTCGATTTCGCGCCGAAACGCTTGAGCGTGTTCGACGATGCGAGCGCGAATTTCATCTGCGTGGCTAACATCGAGAAACGCGTTCTCTTCGCCGTCGCGAACGCTGTTGGCAAGCCAGCGATGCACCCATTGTCCCGTCGCCACCGGCCAAGCGTCGCCGTTTTCGTCGCTGCCTTCGACGCCGAGGAAAATTTCCATCCAAACTATCGCCGGCCAGCGCAGCGCCTGTTCCCATTGCGTGACGCGCAATGCGACGTCTTGTTCGGGAGCGCTTTTTAGCGCGAATTCGTATTCGCCTGCCGGCCGCTCCTGGCGCCGCGCATTAAACGCGTAGCGCGTTCGGCCTACACTGATCGAGTCGACTCTTTGCGCGTCGATTGGTGACCAGTCCTTCAGCCAGGCACGCGTTTGCTCTTCCAATGTTTGCAGAGTTTGTTGCGAAACGCCGCGTCCGCGCGCGGTGAAGTAAAGCCAGGAAAAGAACTCGCTCGGATTCGCGATTCGACCTGGCTGCGCCGCCGAATACAGATTCGCGCTCGCGCCAATTCCGGCGGTGACCGACTCGACCAGATTGAGTAGTTGCCGGCGCCGGATTTGGCGCCGTTCGTTCGCTCCGAGCAACAGCGTTTTTCCTTCCCGCGCGCTCCAATGGCCATCACCCTGTCGGCCGCGCTTCGATGCGCGTTGATTGAGCGCTTTGTTTTGGCGATTCAGTTCGTCGATCTGTTCTTCACCAACAAATCCGAGCTCGTCATCGAGCGATGGCCATGCTTCGTCGTTTAATCCGGCAAGAACTAAATGTGACCAAGGCTGACCGTGCGCTTCGCTATATGGAAGCAAATGAACGCGCGCGTAAAGATGCGCACCGAAGTCATCACGCCGTAAGCAAGGCGCGCCGAGAACATCTCGCAGCCATCGCAGATACGTATTCTTCGAAAAGAGTGTCCTGAGTTGTGCGCTCCAATTGCGGCTTAACCGATCGACTTCGCTCCAATGCTCTTTCCACCCTAACTGCGCGAGAATCTTGCGTGTCTGCGACAAAAATTCCGCCAATGATTCATTCGCGGGCAAGAAATGAACTTTCTCAAGACCGGCCGCGACCGCTTGGCCATTGCGCAAAACGTTGTTGTAATTCGCGCAATAATCTTGCAGTAGCTCGATATCATCGATCAGCACCTCGTTGTAAGCTCGGCGGAGAGTGTCTTCGACCTGCAAGATTGACAGCTCGCCAAAGAGGTCGATTTCGGTCGCGCGCAAAAATTGAAGCAGCGACTTGAAACGCGGAGCTCGTTGCAATTCCAGCCAGGCGCGCCACGCCTCGTCGTCGAACGCGCCGGGCGCGAGATGGGCGATGCCGTCGTTGTGCGCGATTTGTGCCGACGCGAGAAATGTTGCGACCAAGCGAGGTAGCGCGCCTGGGCCTGCGAATAGAATTCCGAGCCGCTCACATTTTGGATCGGCCAGGAATTTTGCGGCTAATGCGACAATTGCGCGCGCCTGCTGTGTTGTGTCACGGCCGACAACGAAGTGAAGGTTATCGGTTGCCAAGCCGGCGCCGATCTTGATGTCGGCTGATTCAGGGAGTGGGGGAATCACTTCAGCTTCGCCGAACGTTTCTTCCCAGGTTCCGACCCATGCTTCGTCAAGGTCACGCGCTTCGTCACGCGGATCATTCAAGACGATTGTTGCTGCGTTGGAAGCGAGCACCGCGGCGCGAAGCAATGGCCACTGTGGCCAGTGCGCCGCGTCGAAACCGAAGACGAGCAGATTGCTGAAAAGCGGTTGTGATTTCTGGGCGAGCTGAATTGCTGCGCGATCGGCGTCGTAAACAAACGTGAAACCACACTCGCGCACTTGTTTCTCAAAGTGGGCGGCGATCTCGCGAAGCGCGGACGATTCGATCTCGTCGAAGCTCCATCCGGCGGCGCCGAGCTGATCGAGCACCCGCAGAAAATGATCGGGATCGCGCGCGATCGATTTTGCGACGAGCACAAGTTGCTCGTCATCGATCTTTTCGGTCGCGAATTGTTCAGCGGTGACGGCAAGGAGCAAACGAAGATGTTCGCGCAAAGGAAGCTTCAGGCCGCGCTCGCGCAGCAGCAGCTGTTCGCGCAATTGCGGCGGGAGAAGGAATTTCACTCCAATCAGCGATTTGCCAGTGGCCAGCAGCCGGTTGCGAAAGAAATATGCCTGACTCCGAGATCCAGTTACGACCACGGATGGTTCAGCGTCGCGCAGCGCGGTTTCCCTGATTTTCTCGAACCATCGCCGGACGACACTCTCCCACGCCGCGTCGGATGAGGCCCCGATATGCAGGGACACGATTGGCGAAGATTTCTTAACTTCGCCCTGCACTTTCGGCATCGTCCAATTTAACGACTACCGCTTTTTTCGCGAGCAGCCGTTGATCGCCGACGCGCCGAGTCACGCCGGCGTGGTCCAGATGTTGGAGGAACGGAACCATCACTCGCCGCGAGCTCTGGAGCGCCTCGCGCAAGTGGCTGACCGTCGCCGGGCCATGCGTGGAAATAAACTCGAGGACCCGGGCTTTCATTTTTTCAAAGCTGTCGCGTAGAAGCACGACTTCTGGTGCGACTTCGACGATCTCGCCGGTTTCGATTAGGAACTGGAACGCGGCATTATTCTTTGAGGCAATGCTCCCTCGCGCCGGCGGATCGAATGGTTTCTTGGCAAGCGCTGCGCGAATTGTTTCCGCAGCCGATTGCAACTGTGGCGGTAGAGCTGCGCGGTGCGAGTTGCGGGCAATTGCCGATCCGACGCGAACAAAGCCGTTGGCGCAGAGATCGATAATTAGCGCGTCAAAAACGGCCGGCGAAAGCGAATTGAATTCGCCGCGGAGCGCGTTCAGTTCGAGTCCACGGCGCTCTGGATAAGTTCGATGAGCTGTGTCGATGAATCGCGCAACGCGACCGTGCAAATCGCGCCAGATGAGAATTTTTGCGCCAACATTGTCGTCTAGGAAAATTTCACCGTGATCCTTCAATCGCTGCAGGGCCTTTGCAATCTCAACTGCGCTGAAGCGCGAGCGCTCGAGCAATCGAGAAGGTTCTATCACACCGGTCAGCGCGATTTCCGTCGAAACGGCAAGCTCGACGTCGTCCGGAGCGGCTGCGCGCGACGCAAGAAGCGCGCGTTCCTGATTCGACCGGAAACCGATGGGAGTTGAATCGATGTTGAAAACAATGCCGCCCGCGATGGTGTGCTGTTGGGACGCGTCTCGCACTATCAATCGATCACCTACAAATGCCAGCAGCGGCGTATCGAACCGGAGCTGTGCGATCGCGCTTTCGCCGGCTGCGATCGAATCAGTTTCCGCAAGAATCATTTTCGCGAGCACGCGCCTTGTACCGTGGTGAATGTAGGCGGAGGTGCCCGACCTGATTGCGGTGGGGCGTTTTAGACGGCTCGAACGGGTCAAGAATACATCCAGGGCAAAGGTTGGTTCGTAGGCTACTGCAGTGATGGTGTCGCCGCGTTTCACATCGCTGCCAACCGCGAGACCAGGTAAGTTGATCGCAGTGCGGGTGCCAGGCTTTGCAACATTGACATCGCAGCCGTGGGATTGCAGCGATCGAATACGCGCCTGAATATTTCGCGGTTGAACGAAGACTATATCGCCGGCGCGCAGTGTGCCGCCCGTCAGCGTGCCGGTCACGACTGTTCCAATTCCTCGCAGCGTGAACGCGCGATCGACAAACAATCTCGGTTTTCCGATGTCGCGCGGCTCGGTCAGCACTGCGAATTCCGAAGCGAGCGCGGTTTTTAATTTCTCAATTCCGTCGCCTGTTCGAACAGAAGTTGGAACGATGAGTGAGTCTGCGAATGAGGTTTCTTTCAATTGTTCGCGAATGTGCACGCTGGCGGCGTCGATGTTCCCCAAATCGCTTTTTGTCAGCGATACGATGATTTGCTTTACACCGAGATACATCAGGATTTGGAGATGCTCTTCGGTCTGCGGCATCCAGCCGTCGTCGGCCGCGACCACGAGCAGCGCAAGGTCGATTGATCCAACACCGGCGATCATGTTGCGGACGAAATCTTCGTGGCCCGGAACATCGATGATGCCGAGGTGAAATTTGTTGCCGCTCGGCCCGACTAGATTCAGTTCCGCAAATCCGAGTTCGATCGTGATTCCGCGGGCTTTCTCTTCCAGCAAACGATCTGGGTCGGTTCCGGTTAGGGCCTGGATCAGCGCGCTCTTGCCATGATCGACATGGCCGGCAGTTGCTAGGATGAAATGTTTCTCAGTCATCGTGAGGTTGATGCAGTTCGGATCGCGTCGACGAGAAGGTCGTCCTGGTGAGAAAAAACTGTGCGGAGATCGAGCTTGATGCGTCCGTTGCCAATGTAGGCCACGATCGGTGGAGTCGATTGGCGAAGAGCCTGTGCGAACTCCTCAAGCGAACAATTCCTAGGCAGCAGATCGACCGTGATTGAGGGGACCAACGACTTCGGCAGTGTTCCGCCGCCAGCTCTTCCTGTTCCGGAGCCTATTCTGATTTTTAGCGGCAATCCCTGTAGTCGAGTCACAATCGCAGCCGCGCGCGCACGCAGTTCATCTGTTGGGGTCTGCAAGAGGGCGAGCGCCGGAATTTCGCTCGTCACCTGATTCAGGTGAAGGTCGACAGTTGTTTGGAGGGCCGCGAAAGTTAATTTGTCGCAGCGCAACGCGCGAAAAAGCGGCTCGCGTTTGAGGGCATCGATCAATCGTTTCTTTCCAACTATGATTCCGGCTTGCGGCCCGCCAAATAATTTGTCGCCACTGAAACAAACGAGGTCGGCGCCGGATTTTAAGGATTCGGCCGGGGTCTGTTCATGATGTTGCAAACCGATCTGTTCGGTTGCGATCATCGCGCCGCTGCCTAGATCTTCCACGAACGGGATGCGTTTTTTGCGCGCGAGCGAGGCCAGTTCTCCAGTTCTTGGCGATCCAACAAAACCGCTCATGAAAAAGTTGCTGCGATGGACTTTCAAAATAAGCGCGGTCTGTTTCGCGATTGCGAGCGCGTAATCGTCGAGCGTCGTTTTGTTGGTGGCGCCGACTTCGCGGAGTTTCGCTCCGCTCGCCTCCAAGATTTCGCCGATTCTAAATCCGCCGCCGATCTGGACCAACTCGCCCCGCGAAATAACGACTTCGTTTTTATCGCGAGTGAAATAGCGAACGATCAGGACCAACGCTGCAGCGCAATTGTTGACGACCGTCGCAGCCTCGGCCTGACAAAGAACGGCGAGAGCGCGCTCGACGTAAGCGCCGCGATGGCCCCGGTCGCCGGCCGCGAGAGCGAGCTCTATATTATTGTAGGCGGAAGAAACGTTTTGGAGCACTTCGCCCGCACCCTGGGGAAGCGGTGAGCGGCCGAGATTGGTGTGAACGACGATGCCCGTGGCGTTGATAACCGGCCGAACTCGGCTCTCGCAAAGCTTTTCAATTTCGGTGCGGACGAGACCGACAATCGCGCCCGGTTCGGGGATTTCGCGGCGGCGGCGAATCTTCGCGAGCTCGCGCCGGACAAGATCGGCAACCAACGAGCGTGGGACGTCGATTTGGCCTAACGACTCAAGCACTACATTTACCGCCGGAATCGCTCGGCGCGACCGTTGTCTCACTTTGTCGTGCATATCAACTTGGTTCGGCGACGAGTGATTCGCCCAATGATCGCGCCGCAAGGCGTTCGCGCTGCCTTGAGAGCTTGGGCAACTTTCGCGAAGCGTGATTCCGAAACGCAAAGTAATAATCCGCCGCTCGTCTGCGCATCCGCCAGTAATATGCGTTCGATGCGCGTCGCCGATCTCAAATCGGTGTTTTTCGCCGCCGCTTTCAAATTGTCGTGAGTCCCGCCGGGAATAGAGTCACGCTCAATCAATTCAAAGATCTCATCGCTAATCACCGGCACGCGTTTCGGAAAGATTTCGGCGCTGACCTTGCTCGCCCGACACATGTTCGCGAGATGACCGAGCAACCCGAAGCCGGTGATGTCGGTTGCGGCGCGGACCAGCTTTCTCTCGGCGAGCTCTGCGCCGACCGAGTTAGTTTGCGACATCAGCGCGATCACTCTCCTCTCGAGACCACGCGAAGCGAAGCCGAGTTTGATCGCGGTCGTCGCGATTCCGGTCCCAAGCGGTTTGGTGAGCACTAGCAGATCACCGGCGCGAGCACTCGCGTTAGTCAGGATATTTCGAAGATCGACAACTCCGGTGACAGCGAGGCCGTAGACCGGTTCCGGATTCCGAATGGAATGTCCGCCGATGATCGCGCAACCGACCTCGGCTGCTTTTTTTAGACCGCCACGCAGGATCGAAGCGATCGTTTTTGGCGAAACGAGATTTTGGGGAAAGCCCATGAGATTTAGCGCGGTGATCGGTCGGCCACCCATCGCGAAAACATCCGAGAGGGCATTTGCGGCGGCGATTTGCCCGTAGGCAAACGGCTCGTCAACGATCGGGGTGAAAAAATCCACCGTCTGCACGAGTGCGCGTTGTCGATCTAATCGGTAGACGCCGGCGTCGTCGAAGGTGCTCGCGTTCACGAGAACGTTGCGATTCGGGTAGGTTGGGAGCTGACGCAAAACTTGCGCCAGGGCCTGCTGGCTCAACTTGGCTGCTCAACCGGCGCAGGACGACAACGACGTTAGCTTACGGATCTGTTCGCGCGACACACTTCACCTCCTTTCGAGAACAATTCAGGTTAAGAGGAAGAGGAAGA
>Ga0182039_10000122_pt1 | contig 41753 bp, 37 predicted proteins | sample sta12Can44000111_FD_125975 | JGI IMG/M metagenome (GOLD analysis project Ga0182039, IMG submission 125975) | Lab enrichment of tropical soil microbial communities from Luquillo Experimental Forest, Puerto Rico - statanox.12C.anox.44.000.111 | ecosystem: Environmental > Terrestrial > Soil >...
CAGCAGATCGGACGATGCTCGAAAACACTGTATTGATTTCCTGTTGGGTTCCGGCTTTGAAAACGAGAATTTTCTGTCCGCTGGCTCGAACCGCCGTCTCTATTTCGCGAGTCTCGGCTTGACCCGTTATAGAATTTGGGTCCTGCAGGAAAGCAATGGTCTCCGCATTTGGTACCAGCTCACGCAGCAACGCGAGTCGTTTGCCGGTGATCGGAATGTCATAGAAACTCACGCCGGTGATGTTGCCGCCCGGCCGGTTGAGGCTAGTCACCAATCCAGCTCTCTGCGGATCCTCACCGATTACAAAAACAATCGGAATGTTTGAGGTAGCCGCTTTCGTCGCCACTGCAGAGACAGTACTGGCAGCGACGATTGCGGTCACGTTTAGAGCGACCAGTTCGGCAGCAAGTTTTGGCATCTGGCTCTCTTGGCCATCACCCCAACGAGGCTCGATCACGACCTGGCCAGCCGAATAGTCCAATTCACGCAATCCTTGGCGAACTGCAGCGACAAGGTGCCCTGATTCCTCCGCCCTCGTCGGTCTGAGGAAGCCAATTACTGGCTTTGCCGGCTGCTGCCCGCTTGCCATAAGCGGCCATGCAACTGTACTGGCAAGAAGCGAAATGAACTCGCGCCGTCGCATTGCGCCACCGAAGCTCGGACCGGAATTGTACCGACACACCTTGTCCACTTGAAGGGGCGGGATGTCCGCTTTGGGTCAAAAGCAGACATGTGCGGTGCAACAAGACACGTCCGCTTTGCCCCCAAAAGCGGACATTCCGGGGTGAGGAGAATGTTCGTCCGCTAAGTTTACTATCGCAAATGGCAAGCGACCTGCTGCCCCGGCCTTACCTCACGCAACATAGGCGTCTCCACTCGGCAGCGGTCAACCGCGTAAGGACAACGAGTATGAAAGTGGCAACCGCGCGGTGGATTAATTGGGCTTGGCACGTCGCCTTGCAGCACGCGCTTGGGTCGCTTGACGCGCGGATCTGGCACCGGCACTGCCAGCAGTAGCTGTTCCGTGTACGGATGCAGAGCGCGCGCGAACAGCGTGTGTTTGTCGGTGTATTCGACAATACGGCCCAGATACATAACGGCAATGCGATGGCTGATGTGCTCAATCACCGCGAGATTGTGGGAGATGAATAGATAGGCGAGTTTTAGCTCCTTTTGTAAATCCATCATCAGGTTGAGCACCTGCGCCTGGATCGACACGTCGAGCGCCGACACCGGCTCGTCGCCAACGATAAGCTTCGGTTGCAACGCGAGTGCGCGCGCAATGCCGATGCGCTGACGTTGGCCGCCGGAGAATTGATGCGGGTAATTGTCCATCTGCGCGCGACGAAGACCTACGCGCTCGAACAATGTCGCGACCTTCTCGCGCACCAACTTGCCGCTGGCTATGCCATGCACGCGCATGGGCTCGGCGACGATGTCACCTGCCGACATTCGCGGGTCGAGCGATGAAAACGGATCTTGGAATATGATCTGCATCTGCCGGCGATAGGGCCGCAATTCTGATTTGTTCAACACCGTAATGTCTTTGCCGGAAAGGCGAATGCTGCCAGCGGTCGGCTCGATCAGCCGCAATACGGTGCGCCCGACCGTTGATTTGCCGCAGCCCGATTCACCAACCAGCCCAAGCGTCTCGCCCGCTTCTATCGCAAAACTTACGCCGTCGACGGCGAACACGGTGCCGCCCGCGCGCTGCAGCAGGCCCTTGCGGACGGGGAAATGTTTCTTGAGGTCGCGGACTTCGAGCACGGTCTCAGGCATGGTTTTCCTCGTAAAGCTCGCGCGAGCGCCAACAGGCGGCCCAATGGCCCGGGCGCTTTTGCTCGAAATTGGGATATTGCGCGCGGCAACGGTCCTGGGCGTGCACGCAGCGCGGCGCAAACACGCAGCCGGACGGGAGATTGCTGAGCGCCGGTACGGTGCCCGGAATTTCCTGCAACCGTTTGCCCGCGCCATCATTTTCCCCGCGCATCGAGGGCAGCCGCGGGATCGAGCCCATGAGACCGTGCGTATAAGGATGTTGCGGATGCGCGAACAAATCCTGGACCGGCGCCTCCTCCACCTTGCGGCCGGCATACATCACGACGACGCGCTGCGCGGTTTCAGCCACGACGCCGAGATCGTGGGTGATCAGGATCACCGCCGTGCCGAGCTTGCGTTGCAAATCGAGGATAATCTCTAGGATCTGCGCCTGGATGGTGACATCGAGCGCGGTCGTCGGCTCGTCGGCGATGAGCACCTTCGGGTTGCAGGCGAGCGCCATCGCGATCATTGCGCGCTGGCGCATGCCGCCGGAAAGCTGATGCGGATATTCGTTGGCGCACTGCTCCGGCTCCGGGATCTGCGCAAGCCGCATCATGTCGATCGCCTTCTGCCAGGCCTGCCGGCTGCCTACCTTCTCGTGCAACAGTACTGCCTCCGCGATTTGGCTTCCGATGGTGAGCACGGGATTGAGCGAAGTCATCGGCTCTTGGAAAATCATCGCGATGTCCTTGCCGCGCACTGCTCGCATCACCTCTTCATCGAGCGCGAGCAAATCGACGCCCGCCAACTCGACTTTGCCGCCGGCGATGCGGCCGGGCGGATCGGGCACCAGCCGCATCAAAGACAGCGCGGTAACGCTCTTGCCGCAGCCCGATTCGCCGACGATTGCCAGCGTCTCATGTGGCGCAAGCGTGAAGCTGACGCCATCTACGGCTTTCACTGTCCCGAGGCGCAAGTCGAAATAAGTGCGCAGGTCCTCGACCGCGAGCAACGGCGCGGCCCTCTCCGTTGCGGGTTTGCCAGCGGGCAGTGCCATTGCGTCAGTCGCGCAGCCGCGGATCGAGAATGTCGCGCAGCGCGTCGCCGAATAGATTGGTTCCGAAGACAGCGAGGCTGATGGCAACACCGGGGAAGATGACGAGCCAGGGCGCGGTGCGAACAAATTCGGCGGCCGACTCCGACAACATGCGTCCCCACGACGGATGCGGCTCCGGTACGCCGAGGCCAAGGAACGAGAGCGACGCCTCGGTCAGAATAGCCGCGCCAAGCTGCGCGGTCGCTATCACAATGAGTGGCGCAATCGTGTTCGGCAGTACGTGACGCACCGCAATGCGGAATTCGCTCATGCCGACCGCACGCGCCGCCTCCACGAATGGCTGTTCGCGCAGCGCCAGTGTGTTGGAGCGAATGACGCGCGCCGTATAGGGAATGAGCGGGATCGAGATAGCGACGATAGTGTTGTCGAGCGCGGGGCCAAGTGCCGCCGCCATCACCAGCGCTAACACCAGCAGCGGCACAGACTGCAGCACATCGATGATGCGCTGGATAACGAGATCCGCCCAGCCTCCAACATAGCCGGAGGTTAAGCCAAGCGCGACGCCAAAAAGACTGCCAAGAAGGGTTGAGCCTAAGCCGACCGCAAGCGAGATGCGCGCGCCGTAAATAATGCGGCTGAAGATGTCGCGGCCCATCTGATCGGTGCCCAGCACATGACCTGCGCCTGGGTGGAGCAATCGCACGGCTGCATCAGTCGCCGTCGGACTGTAGGCCGTGATGAAGTCTGCGAACACCGCGCAAAACACGAACACCGCCATGATCGCCGCCCCGATCGCGCCGAGCGGATGCGCGCCGAGGTGATAGCGCACCTTCGACCAAACGCTTTCGGGGCGGTCAGCTGTTTCCGTCTCTACCGGGAGGTCGATGATCGACATGCGGCTAGCTCGCGTAGCGGATGCGCGGATCGAGCACCGCGTATAGTAGGTCGATAAGGAAATTGATCGATACTGCGACCACCGCGACGAACATCACGAGGTTCTGCACGATTGGGTAGTCGCGCCAGCGGATCGCTTCCACCAGAAAGCGCGCCACGCCAGGAATGTTGAACACGGTTTCCGTCACGATGAGCCCGCCCATCAAGAAGGCAGCCTCGATACCGATCACGGTCACGACCGGCAGCAGCGCGTTGCGCAACGCGTGGCGGTAGTTGACGGTGCGGGCTGGAGCGCCCTTGGCCCGCGCGGTGCGGATGTAGTCCTGGCGAAGGACCTCTAGCATCGAGGAGCGAGTCAGCCGCATGACCAGAGCGGACGAGCGGAAGCCGACCGCCATCGCCGGAATGCTAAACAGCCAGAGCGTATTCCAGAAGCCTTTTGGCGGATTGGTGTAGATCGGGATGGCACCGAAATAGGCGACGAAAGCCATCAGGATCAGCAACCCCAGCCAGAACGACGGCAGGGACAGCCCGCTGAGACTGATCACGCGCAGCACATAATCGAGCGTCGTATTCTGTTTTACCGCACTGATCACGCCGAGCGGCACCCCGAAGGTCACGGCAAATAACAGCGCAAGGCCAGCTAGCTTCGCCGTGATTGGGATGCGCGGTAGGATTTCGTCGATCGCCGGTTTTTCTGATACGTAGGAATAGCCGAGGTCACCCCGCGCCAGGCCGCTTACCCATTCGACATATTGCACCGGGATCGGGCGGTCGAGACCAAGCTCCTTCTCGAGCTTGGCCTTCTCAGCAACGTCGATCATTCCGGCAGCGTTAAACACGATGTCGGCAATGTTGCCGGGCACCAGGCGCAGCATCGTGAAGATGAGGAGCGAAATCCCAAACAGCGTCAGGAGCATTAGGAAAAAACGTCTGATAATGTAGGTGCCCACTCTCGCCTCCCGTCGAAAGTAGGCGGCGCGCGACCCACAGCGCGCCGCAACGCTCAAGCGTCACTTGTCGAGCCAGACGTCCTCGTAACGATAACCGTTATAGGCGCTGTTGCTCATAATCGTCATGTTTTTGACGTACGGCTTCCAGCACGTGCCGGACCGCGCATGCAGCAGGATCGGGCGCGCCACGTCCTTCTGCAACTTCTTGTCGATGTCCCACACCATCTTTTTGCGCTTCTCCACGTCGGTTTCAACCGATTGCTTGTCAAACAGCGCCTCCAGCTCCTTGTTGCAGTAGTGCGTGTAGTTACGCTCGGAGCCGCAGGCATAGTTCTCGTAGAAGGCCTGGTCCGGGTCGTCGATGCCGTTGCCCGTGAGGTTGAGGCCTACGGAATAGTCGTTGCGCGCGACCTTCGCGAACCATTGGCTCGACTCGACCGGGTCAAGTTCCGCGTCGATATAGATGGTCTTGAGCTGGTCGATTAGCACTACCGCCGGGTCCCGGTAGGTGGCGAGATTGCGTGTCGATACCTTGATCTTCAGCGGATTATTGGACCCATAACCGAGCTTGGTCATGATCGCGCGTGCCTGTTCGCGGTCCTTCTGCACGTCGCCATAGCCAGGAATCGTCTTCAGCAGTTCGGGCGGCATGCCCCAGACGCCTTCGGGCGGCGGCAGCAAGGTGCCGCCCACGTCCCCGGCGCCCTGGTAGATGATGTCAATGAACGCCTTGCGATCAAGGGCGAGCGCCATCGCCTTGCGCACCTCCACGTTGTTGAAAGGGGGGTTCTCGCGATTGACGATGAGGTTCGTGCTGACGTTGATCGGGCCGATCTCGCAGATCGCGGTCGCGTCCTGCTTCTTGATGTCGGCGATCAGTGCCTTGGTCATTTCCGTCGGGAAAGTCATGTCGACCTTGCCGGCCACGAAAGCGAGCACCGCGGTTGCCCGGTTGCTGATGATCGTGAACTCGATGCCGTCGAGGTAGGGCAAACCCTTCTTCCAATAGTTCTCGTTCTTGGCGAGCTTGATCGATTCATTCTGCTTGAATTCGACGAACTTGAATGGCCCGGTGCCAATCGGATTAGTGCGCATCTGCGCCGGCGAGACGTGGCATGGATAGACAGGCGTATAACCGGACGCGAGCATCGCGATTAGCGAAGGCTGCGGCCGCTTAAGATGCAGCGTGACCTCGAAATCACCGTTGGTGGTGACCTCGACAATGTTGTTGAACAGGTCCTTGCGCGGATTCTTGCGGAACTTGTCCTTGGCCTTGCCCTGCAGAAGGTCGAACGTGCATTTCACGTCCTTCGACGTGAACGGCTGGCCGTCATGCCACCTGACGCCTTGATGCAGCCTGAACGTCAGCGCAAGGTTGTCGCTGCTCACGCTCCAGCTGTCCGCCAGTTCGGGAACGATCGTGCCCATCGAATTCTGAGGCTTGTGCTGATCGTATACGACAAGGTTGTTGTAGAGGCCCATCGCGGGGATGTTTACCGAGAAGGTCGCCTCCTCATGGATAGAGAGTGAGGGCGGCGTCTCGCGATGATAGATTCTCAGGATCCCGCCATGCTTGGGTTCGCCGGCTTGTGCAAACATAAGCGTGGCGAAAGCGAAGGTGACAAGGGTCAAAGCACCGAGTTTGGTGTTCATCAAAAATCTTCCCGAGATGCTGCGTCGCTGCTGCAGGTGCTGGGGTTATTTGGCTGTCACGCTAGCCGGTGTGTTTTTGCCGATCAACCGCGCAGGCAAGCATCCCTAGTACGGCGCGAGCCGGCGACGAGATATCCTTGCCAAGGCTGGCGCTTGGCCCCACCATGGCCCAATGTGAATGGCCGCAAGCCAAATCACGGACCGGGAACCAACAAAAGTAGCGATCGTGGGCGAAAGCGACCATATAGTCGCCGAAATGGCGGCTCGGATTTTTGCCGATTTCGCCGATCCCCAAACCATCAACCGGGCAAAAGATGGCGCTTGGAAGGGGCCACTATGGCGCGCGCTCTCCAAAGCGGGACTGCCGCTCGCCTGGGTTCCCGAACAATTGGGTGGCTCCGGCGCGAGCCTCCCCGACGGCTTCGCGGTGCTCGGCGCCGCCGGACGTTTCGCCGTGGCGGTTCCGCTTGCTGAGACACTGCTGGCCGGGTGGTTGCTCGCGCGCGCCGGATTGGCGTCGCCGGATGGCGCCATGAGCGTCGCCCCTGCCCGCCCGGTCAACCACATCACGCTTGGCAGGGATGGGACGCTGAGCGGCCGGGCGCTCGGCGTGCCCTTTGCGTCCGATGCGCCGCACATTGCTGTCATAGCGGAAGACGCAACGGACGTCACTGTTGCACTCGTCCTGGCGAAAGACTGCGGAATCGACAAAGGACAAACGCCGGCGGGCGATGCATCGAATATGGTGGTTTTCGATCGCGTGAAGCCCTTGCGTCGAGCGCGCGCGCCGGCAGGCCTTGACTGCGCGGCGTTGATGCTTATGGGCTCGGTCATCCGCAGCGTGCAGACCGCTGGCGCATTGGAAGCGATTCTGTCGCTTAGCGTCGCTTACGCAAATGAACGCATCGCGTTCGAACGGCCGATAGGCAAATTCCAGGCCGTGCAGCAAAATCTAGCGCGGCTCGCCGGTGAAGTAGCGGCGGCGCTTGCGGTGTCCGGCTCTGCCGCCGATGCGATTGGTCAGGAGAGCGCTTTCGATGAAGCGGTGTTTCTCGAGGCGGCGTCGGCGAAAATCCGGTGCGCTGAGGCCGCAACCGAAGGGGCAGGCATTGCCCATCAGGTTTTCGGCGCAATTGGCTTTACCGATGAGCACGTCCTGCACCGCTACACATTGCGCCTGCTAGCGTGGCGTGACGACTTCGGCAACGAAAGCTACTGGGCGGCCGAGCTTGGCAGGCGTGTTGCCCAGCAAGGTGCCGATGAGTTCTGGCCGATGGTTGCGTCACGATGAGCAGCAGCTTGCAGTTCGATCAGGTCCGCCTTCCACCAGAATGTCAGAGCCTGCGCCGCGATGTGAGGGCCTTCCTCGCGGAGGAAATTGCCAACGGCACGTTCGATCCGCATCGGCCCGGCCACGGCGACTCGTACGATCGCGCGTTCAGCAAACGAATCGGCGCCAGAGGATGGATCGGTATGACGTGGCCGAAAAAATATGGCGGCCGCGAACGCAGTTTTCTTGAACGCTACGTCGTGACGGAAGAATTTCGCGTCGCAAATGCGCCGGTCCGGCTGCATTTCGTGGCGGACCGTCAAAGCGGGCCTATCTTGCTAAAGTACGCGCCCGAGCACATCAAGGCCGACATTCTGCCGCGCATATGCCGCGGGGAGTTGTGCTTCGTCATCGGCATGAGCGAACCCGGCTCTGGCTCCGACCTGTTCGCTGCCAAGACCAAAGCAACGAAAGTCGATAAAGGTTGGCGCATCAACGGCTCGAAGATCTGGACGAGCAATGCGCACGTTGCCGACTACATGCTCGGGCTGTTCCGGACCTCGCCTGCCACCAAGGACAACCGGCGTCACGGCCTAACGCAGTTTCTGGTCGACATGAAGACGCCGGAAATTACAGTCAACCCGATTTATCAGATGACCGGGCAGCATGATTTCAACGAGGTGGTGTTCAGTGATGTCTTCGTTCCAGACGATCACGTGATGGGTGAAGTCGACTCCGCATGGAAACAGGCGACTAGCGAACTCGCTTACGAGCGCAGCGGACCGGAACGCTTTCTCGAGACCTTCTACGTGATGCTTGAACTAATTCGCGCGCTCGGCGCTGAACCCGATATTCGCAGCGCTGAGGGCTTGGGGCGCCTCGTGGCGCAGTTGCACGCGCTGCGACGCATGTCGGTTTCGGTGGCCGGAATGCTGCAGGCCGGCAAAGAGCCGACGATCGAGGCCGCACTCGTGAAAGACCTTGGCACGATCTGGGAACAGAAATTGCCGCACCGCGTACGCGAGCTTACCGCTTTTCTTGCGCCCGAAATCGGCAATCGCGCGACGCTCGAGGAGCAGTTAACCTTCGCAACGACCCTCGCACCCAAGCTGACAATTCAAGGCGGCACCACTGAAATCCTGCGCGGCATCATCGCGCGCGGATTGGGTCTCAGGTAGAGAGGCCATGCCCGATATCGGAAAAATGCTGTGGCCGAAATCGGTCGCCGTCGTTGGTGCCTCCTCTGACATTCACGGATTGCGTGGGCGCATTCTCGAAATCATCCTGAGCCATCCCTTCGGCGGGAAGGTCTATCCCGTCAGCCGCAGCGCAACGGCGGTTCAGGGCCTCCAAGCTTATTCATCGGTTGAGAGCCTGCCCGAACCCGTCGACCTCGCAATTCTCATCATTCCCGCGCAATACACGCCAGCGGAGCTTGAGCGCTGCGGTCGCGCCGGCATCAAGTCGGCCGTTATTCTCTCGTCCGGTTTTGCCGAGGAAGGCGAGACGGGCACGCGCAGGCAGGACGACATCGGCGCGATTGCGCGTCGCTACGACATGGCCGTGAGCGGCCCAAATAGCGAAGGTTTCGCCAATATCCCGGCTTCGTTCTTTCCCACCTTTAGCCCTGTAATGGACAAGAATGCGGGCCCGATCAAACCAGCGCGCGCTCTCGGCAAAGGTCAGGTGTCGGTCATTTCCCAGAGCGGCGGCTTGGGTTTTGCCTTTTTCGACCGTGCGCGACCGCGCAATCTTACCTTCCGTCACGTCGTGACCACCGGCAATGAAGCGGCGCTCGATGTATTCGACTTCGTCGACTACATGCTCGACGAAGGTGATACCGATGTTTTTCTACTTGTTCTGGAGGATGTGAAGTCACCGGAGAAATTCCGGCGCGCGGCCAAAAAGGCGCTTCGCGCTGGCAAGCCGATCATCGTCAGCAAAATCGGCCAGTCGGAGCCAGGCTCGCGTGCGGTTGCCTCGCACACCGCCGCGCTCGCCGGCTCGCAGGCCGCCTATCGCGCTATGTTTGATTTCTACGGATTGATCGAGGCACACGAACTCGATGAAATGATCGACCTAGCGGCCGGCTTCTTGGCTTGCGGCGACCGCCTGCCGGCCGGCAACCGTGTCGGTATCTGCACCTCGTCGGGCGGCGCCGGCATTTGGATGACGGACGCGTGCGCAACGGCGGGATTGGAAGTGCCGGCTCTCGACGCCGCGACGCGCAAATCGATCGACGTGCATATACCTTCCTACGGTAGCTCGCAAAATCCAGTCGATTCCACCGCGCAGGGCGTGCACAAAATGGGCTATGCCACATTTGCACAGTTGGTGGCGCGGTCATCGCTCGTCGATGCTGTCGTGGTCGCCGTCACCGCGCGGCGATCTGCCTTCCTTGAACGTGATTTGCAAAAGCTCAAAGAGCTAAAGAAGAATATCCGCAAGCCGGTATTCATGTGGACCTACACCCTGCCGGCCGATCGCAGTGTCGAAATCCTCAACGAAGCCGGCTACCCGCTTTTCGGCACCGCGATCGGGTGCGCACGCACAGTGCGCGCGATGGCCGACTTCCGTGCCATGCACGAGCGAATGTTGAGAAAAAAGCCGGCGGAGATACCGGCGCCGCATCCGGGCCGCGCCAAAGTCCGTGCGGCGCTCACTGTTGGAGGCACGGTCATGACGGAATGGCACACGCGTGCCCTGCTCGACGCCTACGGAATTGGCGGCAGAGCGCGCTCGCTTGCCCGCTCGGCCGCCGAGGCAGGAATGGCCGCCAAGGCCGTTGGCCGCCCGGTCGCTCTGAAAGTCCAGTCGGCCGACATCCCGCATAAGACTGAGGCTGGCGCCGTCTTGCTAAATGTTGGTGTTGATGAAGCACAAGCTGCGTACGAGCGCGTGCTTGCAAATGCGATGCATCACGCACCCAGCGCGTATATCGAGGGCGTTCTGGTCGAGGCCATGGCGCCGCCCGGACGCGAACTGATCCTTGGCGTGAATCGTGATCCCCGCTGGGGCCCGTTGTTGATGGTCGGCCTTGGGGGTGTTTTGGTCGAAGCTTTGCACGACCTTGTGCTGGCGCCACTACCCCTCGATCGCAATGCGGCAATGTCTCTGTTGTACCGCTTAAAAGGTGCCGCCGTTCTCGCGCCTTTTCGCGGCATGCCGGCGGCCGATACCGAAGCGCTTGCTGATCTCATGGTGAGACTCTCGCAATTCGCACTCGATCACGCCGACGCAATCGCCCAAATCGAGCTCAATCCTGTGATCGTGCACGGCAAGGGTGACGGCGTGAGCGTGGTAGATGCCTTAATCATCAAACAGGCCGCACAGCAGGCGGAGCGCCGAGGGGCGGTGAATAGGAGAAAAATACAATGAGCGACATTGGCATCGAAAAGCGTGACCACGTCGCTTTGGTCGAGATCAGACGGCCGCCAAATAATTTCTTCGATATCCCTTTGATCAAGGGTATTGCCAGCGCACTTGAGACCTTCGACGAAGACGGCAACATTCGTGTTGTCGTGCTGGCAGCGCAAGGCAAAGCCTTCTGCGCTGGAGCCAATTACGGCGATGGTTCGCAGCTTGACGCACAGGGCCGCCGCCGCGACGAGCCCGGGCCAGGCGTCGCCCCGCTCTATGTCGAAGCCAACCGGCTCTTCCGCAACAAAAAACCGATTATAGCGGCCGTACACGGCCCCGCCGTCGGCGGCGGCCTTGGGCTGGCGATGGCGGCCGACTTCCGCGTGACTTGTCCGGAGGCGCGTTTCTGCGCGAATTTCACACGCCTCGGCTTTCATCCCGGCTTTGGGCTGACGGTCACATTGCCGGCAGTGATCGGCGAAACAAAGGCTGCGTTGATGTTCTATACTAGTCGTCGCGTGTCAGGCGAAGAAGCTTACGCGATTGGCCTCGCGGACGTGTTGGTCCCGCAGGATCAAGTGCGCGATGCCGCGATCAAGCTTGCCGCCGAGATCGGCGAGAACTCGCCGCTCGGACTTATCGCCACGCGCATGACCATGCGCAACGACATCGCGGACCGCGTGCGCAAGGCGACCGATCACGAACTTGAAGAGCAGACCCGCTTGCGTAAGACGAAGGATTTCAAGGAAGGCGTCAACGCGGTCGCCGAGCGGCGCATACCGAATTTCAAAGGGCATTAATCGAGGTGTTCTGCCGCTCTGGATTCAGACGGCTCCTGCGACGCCCGACGCATACGATCAAGGCCATCCACTGCGGTGGCAGATATCGTTGTGCGCACCATGAGGCGCGCCTCGTGCGCGGGCCAAGGCCGCCCGCGATGCATGGTCGCTCTGTTGTCCCACATGACGACGTCGCCGCTGTGCCAGTTGTGCACATAGCTCGTCCCCGGCGCTGTCGCGGCGGTCATCAATTCGTCGAGTAGTCTTTTTCCCGCAATCAATTCCATACCCTCGATTGCATACGCATGAGAGGCAAGATAAAGGGCACTCCGGTAATTGGCTGGGTTCTTCCAAACCATTCGCCAACATTGTGGAGGAAGGGTCGCGCGCTCTTCAGGGCTTGCGAGGTCGGCGGCAATCTGACCGCGGGAATGAGCATAGTCGTGCCAAGCAAATAAATTGTCGAGCTTCTGACGCGAATCCAGCTCAAGGCGCTCGAAGGCAAGGCGGGTCGACACGAACTCGGTTTCGCCACCGCGCCCCGGGATTATACGCGCCGAAAGTACCGACGTCAGTGCGGGGACTTTCTTAAACGAGCTGTCGGTGTGCCAAAGTTGGTTTGCCCTGTTGCGTAGCGCAAGCCGATGATCAGGTGGAACGACCTTTCCGTCTTCACCGATCGTGCTGAGGATCACGAAATGAGTACCGGTCCCCTGGGAGCCGACTTTTGTGACTTCAGGCGGACCGAAGCAGCGCGAGAAAGCGAGCTGGGACTCATCGTCCACCACCTGGTCGCGAAAGATGAGAAGCGAGTGCTCCTCAAAAGCGGCACGCACGGCGGAATAGGTGGCCGGATCGGATGCGACCTCGGCAAGAGTCACTCCGCGTACCTGCACGGCGAACCCTGGACCGACCGGTATGGTGTCCATCGACCACGTTCCCTCCCTCAACCTTCCTCCAAATAATACACGCTGGCAAGAAAGCCTTAGACGAAGACAGGATCAGAAATCCGCTGCTCACATCGCCACCTGCGGATCACTGCCGAAATTGCACAGGTGTTTAGGGGCGTCGCGCGGTATCGTGCCGCTTACCAAATAGCTCTGTGGCTGCAATTAGGAGGGCTGGCGCATGGCCGAAAAAATGGTTGTTTGTGAGGTTTCAACCGGTGTCGCACGCATCATTCTAAACAGACCACCGGTAAACGCGCTCAATCTCGAGATGATAAAGGACGTTGTCACTGCATTCGAAATTGCTGGGAACGATGAAGGTATCCGTGCAGTCGTCTTAACGAGCGCAGTTTCTAAAGCGTTTTCGGCCGGACTCGACCTCAACATCCTGCTTGGCAAATCAGAGGCAAAAATTCGCGGACTGCTTCAGGAACTTTACGTCCGGCTTTACGACACCCAGTACAATCTGGGCAAACCTTCCATCGCAGCAGTCGGAGGCGCAGCGCGTGGTGGTGGAATGACGATGGCCATCTCATGCGATGTCATACTGGCGGGACAAAGCGCGACGTTTGGGTACCCGGAGATAGACGCCGGCGTTATTCCCGCGATACATTTCACGCACCTCCCTCGCATTGTCGGTCGCCACCGTGCCTTCGAACTGTTGTTTTCCGGACGCAGCTTCGGCGCCGAAGAAGGGTATCGTCTCGGCCTTGTCAGCAGGGTGGTGCCCGACGAAGAACTTGTTTCCCAGGCGCACTCGTTGGCCGAAACATTTGCTGGAAAATCAGCTGTTGTGATGCGCCTCGGCCGCGCTGCATTTATGCGCCAGAACGAGCTTGGTTACCGCCGAAGCATCGCTAATGCAGTTGAGGACTTTTGCAACGTCGCTATGACCGATGCCGCTCAAAATAAGCTTAAGGCGTTCGTGGAAAGACGCCACCAATAGCGGACAAACGCCGCTGACGATAAGCGTTGCTCATTCAGCCCGGCCGTGCCGCCGGACTGGACCGTTGGGGCATTAACTTTATTTGTTTTAATTTCGTAAGTTCGCTGAGGCTTCCCGTATAAGGATTGCGTTAACAATATAGGATCGACGCGTGCTGCGCTTCACCATTGCATTGTTTGTTTGCACTCTGGCCGGTGCGTCCATCTCGGCCGCCGCGGAGACGTGCTCGACCAATCCAGACGCCCTCGGCACTAGCCGCGTGTTGACCATCAATCCCGGCGAATTCAGCCTGCTTGGCACCATGCAGTACAAGCAGACGCTGCCGCTGAAGGACCACGAGGTGGTGCTCACCTTCGACGACGGCCCGCTGCCGCCCTTTACCGACATCATTCTCGACACGTTGGCGTCGCAATGCGTGAAGGCCACCTATTTCCTGGTCGGCGAGATGGCGCGCGCCTATCCGTCTGTCGTCCGCCGCATCTACAACGAAGGCCATACCATCGGCACTCACAGCGAGCACCACCCAAACTTCCAGCGCCTGTCGATGCAGCGGGTTGAGCGCGAGGTCGACGGCGGCATCAATTCTGTCACGGCCGCGTTGGACGATGCTAAGGCGCTCTCGCCCTTCTTCCGCATTCCTTACCTCGGCCGCACCAATGCGATTGAACGGTTCCTGGAGGGCAAAGAGCTTGTCACCTGGAGCGCCGATGTCGACACGGATGATTGGTGGCGCGGCAGCAGCCCGGGAGCGATCGTGAATCGCACCATGCGGCGGCTGAACGCGAAAGGCCGCGGCATCATTTTGATGCACGACATCCATCGCAGGACCGCGATGGCGCTGCCAATCCTTCTTAAGGAGCTCAAGGCAAACGGCTATAATGTCGTCCACGTCGTGGCCGCTGGCGGGCGGCCGAAATCGATTCCTGAACTAATGGCCTCGCCCGCCCCTGACGGGAAAGGCTCGCCTACCGAGCTGACCAAAGCCCCCAACGGCAATGATTTGACCACTCGACAAAACCAACGCATCAAGAAGCGGAGGGTAAGCAGGCATCATCCGCCGCATTGGCGGTTCCAAGCCGACCAAGTGACGACGACAAAACGTCCGTTTTGGGTCTTTAGCGGATATTGAGATACCTCGCGCCATGTCTGCTTTACCCTCCAAAGCGGACTCTTGCAGTGTACAACCGCATGTCCGCTTTGTCCGTTCATTCGATCACGCCTTCACGGTCTTGAGGTTGATCACCAGTTCATACCTGGTCGGTGCCTGCCAGGGAGATCGGGGGAAATCTCGCGAAGAAAAGTGCTCTTTCAAAGAACGCTTGCAAGAGCAAGCCGGGAGCATCGCGCGCGCACTGGAGTCTGACTTGGTCGGTAGTGAGCACCAATTGATCAAACGATTGAATATCTCAAATCAATCAAATTTGCCGGTCGCCGAAAAACTGCGGACCCATAAGCCACGAACAACAGTCACCTGATGCATAGCTGACCCGCAGTCCGTGGTCTGAATTTGTGGGGAACGGGGCTATACATCGCTCAAGGCGACTTTTTTCACCTGTGCGAAGGGCGCGGCCGCGCTAGCAAAGGTAGGCTGTCGCCACAGTCCCCGGAAAATTTAATGGGCAAACCGATGACCTACACAGCAAATCACAAAAATCTAGCCTCTTACGTTGGTTACGACCGTCCGAGGCGCAAAGCGGTGGTAACCGGGGTCGACATCCTGCGGCGCGTCTTTGGCGCCCTTCTTGAAGCCATGCGTGAGTCGCGTCGAAGGCAGACTGAACGCGACATTGCAAACTACGTCGCCTCGCGGGGCGGCCGGATGACTGATGATCTTGAGCGTGAGATCACGCGTCGCCTGCTTACGTCGGACTGGAGCCCTCACGAAAGATAGCAGGTCTCGCCCCTGCCCCCGCGGGGCTTCAACGTCACTTGACGCATGGCTGCCGCGAAGGTCGTAAGGACCATTGATTGTAAGTTGAGTAAGAGTCGGTAGCTGACATTTCGCATTGCACTCGCGATGTCCGCTTTGAAAGCAGACATGTGCAGCGCAAAAGCTCATGTCCGCTAACGGCCAGAAGCGGACATGTCGGCGCCGACACAAACCACCAAAGTCCTGGTCAGAAAAATCAAGACCAGGTCAATTTGTATGGTATAGCCGGACGGCCCGGCGTGGCGGCACAAGGTGCCAAGGGATCGTCAACAACAAACAAACTCAAGAGCCAAATGACCAAACTCCTCATCCCCATCCTCATCCTCAAAATCGTCGTGCTACTCGTTGTTGGTATCGTCTGCGGTGCCCTAATCTTAAGGTTTATATTTGAGGTGGGTGCGACACAAACATTTACGAATTCAAGAAACCAGCAATGGGGCTAGCTGTAACGCTAAGCGCCAGCCGATCCCATTCGTTTACATATCTCCGCTCAACGCCTCCGCCGTATCCTTGCCTGGCACCACTGGCACAATCTCGAACGCCATAAGATCGGACCAGCCAATTATCCACCGTTGCAGCAACGTGATGTCGTCCGCCTCCATCAGCTGGAAACAACGGCCGAGGTCGGCTGTCACCCAGCTGCTCACGAACTTCAATCCATCCGGCATCATGCGTCCCTTTTCGTGCAAACGGCGGTAGATCGACTTGGCGTCCTGATTGCGAAAAGTTTCGACGACCATGAACATCATAGTTGGCTTTCCTCAAACCCCGAGAACGACACACTATCACACCGAACGGAGTCGTTTCGCATCACAGTAAAATCGATCGGCCTCCGCTTTGGGTCAGAAGCGGACATATGCAGCGCAAAGGCCAATGTCCGCTTTAGGCCATTAGTGGACATTCAACAGGGAATCTAAATATGCAGTTGCTGGCGCCGTAGCACGTACAACATGACGTTCCATGCGACCGACACACAGAGAGCGATAAGGAGGGCCCCGGCCGAACCAAGCGGCACTGCTGTCAGATGCAACGTCAGCAATGCCATGCCGAAGCCTGCCAGGCCGGGAATTGCGTTCGCCAATACTGCCGCGGTAGCGAGACCGCCGACCCGGCAATGCAGGATCACCATAATACTCGTGTAAATGACGGGAAACACCGCGAGTATGCCGCTGCCTGCAGGACCGATACGGAAACTCAATGTCAGCACCGCGCCGACCAGCAAAGCCACCATGCCGGCCCGGACCACGAAATCGTACCAGCTCCGTTTCGTCGGTGGCATGCGAACATGGCCGTAACGCTCGACGATGAAGAAGCAAAGTACGAATATAACGAGATTGAGAACGAGTGCGGCCCATGCCGTCCAGTGGACAGGTCCGAATACGAAAGCAGCCGCGAACCACACCGCCAAAGCGAGCGGTACGCTGAGCCATATTCCATGCCGCTGCGCGAGTAGGACATAGACCGTTACATAGATCGCGGTGGCTGCGTTTAGCGCCAAGCTCGCGAGCGCACTTGCGGAAATGAAAGCTGCGTCATGATCGAGCGCCAGAAACACATAAACGGGCCCGGCTGAGACTGGCAGCGTCGCGACAAGAGCCCCAACTGCGGCGCCTAACTTTTCAGCGACGATGGTCGCTACCGATACGAACAAAGCGGTAATCGCCATCTTGATGGCGATCCCGATCCAAAACATAAGATCGGGCGGCATTACTCGTCGCCACCTGCCGGCGAGGCCGCAAGCTCACCAATAGTAGTCAACGCGCCACCATCGAAAAGATGATTTGCCCTCGTTGCGTGGTGATTGCCATGAGACGCTCTGGCGAGGCGCGTGCCTCATTAACACGTCTTGAAGATAGTTGGAATTTAGCGCAACACACCAGTTTCAGCGAGCATCTTGGTATGTCTGCTTTGGGCCAATGACGACGTATGAATGTCCGACGCGATGGGTTGCCACTCCAGCAAGTTTGGGCCACCTGATGTCCACTTTGGGTCAAAAGCAGAACTGTCGGCGCGTGTCGAGCGTTGTCCCGACTATTTTCGTAACCAGGCGTTAATAGCGTTCTTGTAGAATCGCGTATCCGGCAAACTGCGCGCGCTTACCAATGTCGCTTCAAGGCCCGCTGATCGTGGTCGCCGAGCATTCGGCCGCGACCCTCGTTGAAGCCTTGGGAACAGCCGGAGCCTTTCCCATCGTCGAGACCAAATGGGCCGATGCGCCGGCAGCCTTCCTGACCGTCAAGCCATCGGCCGTTGTCGTGGCCGAACCCGGCCCGCCTGCGAATGACGAGGCGGCACGCATGCTGTGTCTCCAGGTCGCCACTTTTAACGGCCCAGTCGTGCCAGTGATCGCGTGCGTACGGGGCGATGAGGACGCGGCTGTTCCGATTGCGCTGCCCGCGGATGCGGCACTTCCCGTCCAGCGGTTGCTTGTACGCCTGCAATCAGCCATGCGCGTCCGTGCGCTGCATGACACCGTCCTGCGCCGGATCGAATTGTTCGCATCTCACGACGGCAAATTGCCAATGTTGCCGGTCGGCGATGCGCTCGACAACGCAACTGTCCTGATCGCCGGACGTGGTCGGTTTTACCCGACGCTCAGCGTCGCAATGGGCGAACGCGTCAGGATCGCCGGCGCCCTGAGCGTTGAGTCCGCGGTCAGACATCTCAATGCCCGGGATATCGATGGCATTGTGGTCGGCGATGGGTTCTCCCCCCGCATGGTCGAAGCCTTTCTCACCGTGCTCGCGCAGGATCCAAGATTTCGTGACATCCCCGTCGCGGTGATTGGCGAGGCGCCACCGGATTTCGCGGATGCGCTCCCCAACATCGATCAGGTGGCCGCAGATCCGCGGCGGCTCGTCGCGCGGATGATTCCTTTGGTGCGCATGCGTGCCTTCGAGGGGCGCCTCAAACGCATGCTCAAGTCGCTCGATACCGACGGCATTTTCGATCCGCAAACCGGCCTGCTCACGCGCGCTTCGTTCTGGCGTGACTTGAAAAAAGTCGTCGCTGAATCCACTGACCGCAGCCTGCCGCTGTCGGTTGCTCGCTTTTCGTTTGCCAAAAGCGACGCATGGACCAGTATTGATGCTGCGAGATTGATGGGGCGCCTGATCCGCAATATCGATTTCGCGAGCCGCGAAGAGGATGGCGACATCCTGGCCGTATTCACGCAGACCGATTTACGCGACACTCATGTCATTGTTCGACGCATTGCCGGGGTACTGAAGAGCAACATGTTGCCCCCGCGCAGGGCCGGTGAGACCCCGAACGCCCACGTCACGCTGGCAACGTTAAAGGCCGCCGACACGCTCGACACGCTGATGCTGCGCGTGGCCGGCGGCCGAATGGTTGCGGCGGAGTAACCCCCGGCCTAGGCTGCCTGCCGAAGGGAACCAGCCATGCCCAATCGACGGCCTGTTCATATCGACGTCGTCTCCGATGTGGTTTGTCCGTGGTGCTTTATCGGCAAGCATCGACTGGAAAAGGCGATCGAACTGACCCCGGACATTCCCGTCGAGGTGCGTTGGCGTCCCTATTTTCTCAACGATTGGATTCCGCGCGAAGGCATCTCGCGCGAGCAGTATCTAACGACGAAATTCGGCTCCTCCGAACGTTATAAAGGCATCGCCCAACGCGTTGCCGCGGCTGCATCGGCCGAGGGCCTCATCTACGCTATCGACAAAATCAGCCGACAGCCCAACACGCTCGATGCGCATCGGTTGATCCGCTGGGCCGGGGGCGTCGGCAAGGCAGCGGAGATGAAGCAGAAGCTGATGGATCTTTACTTCACCGAAGGCGCCGACCTGACAGACCGCAAGGTCCTGGTGCAGGCCGCTGCCGATATCGGCCTGAATGCCGAGGAGATTGAAAAGGCCTTGGCCGGAGAGAAGGACGTTGCCGAAGTCGAACGTGAAGCACTTTCCGCCAAGGAAGCCGGCATTGAAGGCGTACCCTGCTTCATTTTCGACGGTAAATTCGCCGTGTCGGGCGCGCAGGCCCCGGAATATCTCGCTGAAGCGATCGCGCGTGTCGCGCAGGGAATGGACGCAGCCGAATAAGTCCGGGCGCATCGTCATGAAAATCACCGCTGCCGTGGTGCACGAGTGCTCGGGCCCGTTCACTATCGAGCAACTCGACCTGTGCGATCCGCGCGACGATGAGTTGCTCGTCGAAGTCGCCGCCAGCGGCATGTGTGCGACCGATCTGCATGGGCGAGATGCCTATTACCCGACAAAGTTCCCGAAGGTGTTCGGCCACGAAGGCGCCGGTATCGTACGTGTCGTCGGCAACAAGGTCACGACCTTCAAGCCGGGCGACCACGTGGTGATGGCCTATCCGTGGTGCGGCGAATGCCCGAATTGCCGGACGCAACGACAAAGCTATTGCGTGCATGCATTCGATCTTAAGATGAACGGCACGCGCGCTGACGGCTCCACACTTCATTCGAAAGACGGAAAACCGGTCTACAGCGCTTTTTTCCAACAATCCTCCTTTGGCAATTTCACCATCGCCAACGAACGCTTTGCAGTGAAGGTTCGCAAGGAGGCGCCGATCGAGAGCGTCGCCGCACTTGCCTGCGGAGGCCAGACGGGCGCGGGCGCCGTGCTCAATGTCATGAAGCCGTGCGCCGGCGACAGCTTCGTTGTGTTTGGCGTCGGCGCAGTTGGCCTCTCGGGCCTGATGGCCGCGAAGATTGTTCGGTGTGATCCAATCATCGCCGTCGACGTCCATCCGCACCGATTGGCCCTGGCGCGGAATCTCGGCGCGACACACACAATCGATCACAACGAATGCAAAGATGTTGTTGCGGAAATCAGGAAGATAACTGGGCTCGGGGCGCGCTTTACGCTTGAGACATCGGCGCTTCCCTCGGTATTCCGTGAAGCGGTCGATTGCCTGATGCCCGCCGGCACCTGCGTGCTTCTCGGCAGCGCGCGCAAAGGCACCGAGGTTTCGTTCGAGACACCGTTTTTGCAAAACGGCCGGACCGTCCGCGGCGTGATCCAGGGCGACAGCGTGCCGAAGGAGTTTATACCCTTGCTGGTGGACCACATCGTCGCCGGGCGTTTCCCGGTCGAGCGCATGATCACTTTCTATCCCTTGGCCGACATCAATCGGGCTGCAACGGAATCGAGCGAGGGCAAAACCATAAAGCCCGTACTACGGATGCCTCACTAGGCGACCGTCAGGCGGCCTTCGCCTGCTCGGCGATCGACACAAGTTTGCGCAATACAGCGGCGGTACCTTTCAGGCGATCCTGTGGGCGCGGCCAATCCTCGAAGAACACCAATTGTTGGCCCTTGGCCGTCTTCGGATCGTTTCGCATTCGCACCGCGGATCCCTGCTCGCGGATGAAAGCGATCAGCCCCTCCGGATTGGCAAAGACGTTGTCGCGGAATGACAGCACGATTCCTTTGGGTCCCGCTTCGACCTTCTCGACATTGGCCCGTCGGCTGAGCGTCTTGATCGCAACCACCTGCAACAGGTGTTCGACCTCCTGCGGCAGTTTCCCGAAACGGTCGACCAGCTCGGCGGCAAACGCGTCGATGGCATGTTCGTCCTCGATCTCGGCCAGCCGCCGATAGAGGGCGAGGCGGACTGACAGGTCAGCGACATACTCCTCGGGAATAAGCAAAGCGGTGCCAATGGTGATCTGCGGTGACCAGCGGTCGGCGACCGGCGCCGTAATCCCAGCTTTCAGGCTCAATACCGCCTCCTCCAGCATCTGCTGGTAGAGCTCGAAGCCGACTTCCTTGATGTGACCTGACTGCTCCTCGCCAAGCAGATTGCCCGCCCCGCGAATGTCGAGATCATGCGACGCCAACTGGAATCCGGCGCCCAGCGTGTCGAGCGACTGCAGGACCTTGAGACGCCGTTCGGCCTGGACCGTAATCGGCTTCTGTGCCGGCAACGTGAACAGTGCATAGGCGCGTAACTTGGCGCGGCCCACGCGGCCACGGAGTTGGTAGAGCTGGGCAAGACCGAAACGGTCGGCCCGATGAACAATGAGCGTATTGGCAGTCGGAATATCGAGACCAGACTCGATGATCGTTGTCGACAGCAGCACGTCGTATTTGCCGTCGTAGAATGCCGACATGATGTCGTCGAGCACGGTGGCTGGCATCTGTCCGTGGGCAACCGCGGTGCGCACCTCGGCAACGTTCTTGTCGAGGAAATCGTTGGCGCCGGCGAGATCCTCAATGCGCGGACAGACATAGAACGCCTGTCCGCCGCGATATTTCTCGCGCAGCAGCGCTTCACGCACCGTGATTGGATCAAACGGCGATACGAAGGTCCGCACGGCCAAGCGATCGACCGGCGGCGACGCTATGATTGAAAGGTCCCGCACTCCGGTGAGCGCGAGTTGCAAGGTGCGAGGGATCGGCGTTGCGGTCAGCGTGAGGACGTGCACTTCCGACCGCAATGTTTTGAGCTTTTCCTTGTGCGCGACACCGAAATGCTGTTCCTCATCAACGATCAGTAGCGCGAGATCCTTGAACTTGATGTTCTTGCCGAGCAGCGCATGGGTGCCGATCACGATATCCACGCTGCCGTCCGTCAGGCCCGCCCTGACCTTGCTCAACTCCGCAGCTGGCACCAGACGGGACGCCTGCGCCACATTTACAGGGAACCCACGAAAGCGCTCTGAAAACGTTTTGAAATGCTGACGAGCGAGCAAGGTTGTTGGCACGACGACGGCAGCCTGCTTGCCGCTGATGGCCGCAATGAAGGCGGCCCGCAGCGCGACTTCAGTCTTGCCGAAGCCGACGTCACCACAGACGAGCCGGTCCATTGGACGTCCCGAGCCGAGATCCTTGAGCGCCGCATCGATGGCTGCCAGTTGGTCGTCGGTTTCCTCGTACGGGAAGCCGGCGCAGAACTCGTCATATGCGCCCGGGCCAACCGTCAAGCGGGGGGCTTCGCGCAATTGCCGTTCGGCGGCGATTTTGATCAGTTCACCCGCAATCTCGCGGATGCGGCTTTTCATCCGCGCCTTGCGCGCCTGCCAGTTGCCGCCACCGAGGCGATCAAGATCGACCGCGGTTTCCTCCGATCCATAGCGCGACAGCAGATCCACGTTCTCGACGGGCAAGAACAGCTTGTCGCCGCCGGCGTAATGGATTTCGAGGCAGTCGTGCGGCGCGCCAGCGGCCTCGATGGCCTGCAGCCCCGCGAAGCGACCGATGCCGTGATCGACATGCACGACCAGGTCGCCCGGTGCGAGGCTGGTGGCTTCGGCGATGAAATTCTCCGCCCTGCGCGTCGCGCGGCGTGGGCGCACGAGCCGATCGCCAAGGATATCCTGCTCGCTGATGATCGCGGCGTCTTCGGTCTCGAAGCCGGATTCGATCCCCAGGACGGCGAGCGCCACCGTGGGTTTCGGAAGAGCTAGCGCCTGTGGCCAGTTGTCGATGGAACGAAGATTGTGGAGCTTGTGATCGGCCAGAACGTGGCTCATGCGGTCGCGTGCGCCCTCGCTCCATAGCGCTATCGCGACGCGTTTGCCGCCTGCCTGCAGTGCGAGCACATGTGCACCCAGTGCTTCGAAAACGTTGGCCCCAGGCTCGGCTCGTTCAGCAGCAAAATTCCGGCCACTGCGTGCGCCGACATCGAGGGCGTCCGTCTCAGGAATGGCGAACGGCGTTAGCCGGGCGAGTGACGAAGTTTGCAGTCGCTCGTTCCATTCCGCTTCGCCGAGATAGAGCCGCTCAGTATGCAGTGGCTTGTACGGCGGCGTCGCTCCCTGCTTCAGCGCGTCGCGGCGGGCGTCATAATAGTCGGTGATCTGCGCAAACCGCTCGTGCGCTGCGTCTTCGGCGAGATGCTCGAGCGCAATTGGCGTATCCGGCAGATAGTCGAAAATCGTTTCAAGCTTGTCGTGGAAAAGCGGCAGCCAATGCTCCATCCCTGGATAGCGGCGCCCCTCGCTTACTGCTTCGTACAGGAGGTCGTCGGGGGTGGTCGCCCCGAACTGCGCGATATAGCCGGTCCGAAACCGGCGAATGGTTTCGGTCACGAGCTGGAATTCCGCGACCGGCACCAGATCAAGCCCGCGCAATTGATCATCGCTGATTTGCGTTTGGGCATCGAAAGCGCGGATCGTTTCCAGTGCATCTCCAAAGAAGTCGAGGCGCACCGGCATATCAATGCCAGGTGGATAAAGATCAAGAATGCCGCCGCGCACCGCGTATTCACCGGGCTCGCGCACGGTGGATGCGCGGACAAAGCCATTGAGCTCCAGCCAATCGACAATTCCCTGCATGCCGATGACATTGCCGGGCGCGACTGACAGCGCGTGAGATGTCAAAAAATCCCGAGCCGGCACGCGCTGTAGCGCGGCATTCACCGTCGTTATCAGTACGGAGGGTTTGTCGCGGCCGCGTACGCGCGCAAGTCGCGACAGCGCCGTCATTCGTTGCGCCACCACCGCCGCGTTCGGGGACACTCGATCGAACGGCAGGCAGTCCCAGGCCGGAAACTCCAGCACTTGGACCTCCGGAGCAAAAAATGACAGCGCCCGCGATAGCGTCGCCATTCTCTGGCCATCGCGGCAAATGACGGCCAAAGAAACGGCCGGCGCGTCCTTTTTTGCGGCTATCGCGCGCGCGAGATCGGCGAGCACCAGCCCTTCAGCGCCATCGGCGACCCGCGACACGGTCAGCGGTTTGCCGAGCTTCAATAGGCCGGCTGGTGATTTTCCGGCTGCGCTCACACAGCACCCTTGGCGTTGGAGTTGCGCAACCGAAGGAACAAGGGCGTGTCGTACTCCGAGGGGACAGGCTCCATCCCGTTCACCCAGGCGAAGATTTGCTGATCCGGCACCTCAAGCAAGCGCTCGATTTCATCGAGCTCAATCTTGCTCAATGAGGCTATGTGCGCGTCGGCAAAGCTGCCGAGCACTAGATCCATTTCCCGAATGCCGCGATGCCAGCAGCGGAACAGCAACCGCCGCCGCCGTGCATCCAGTCCTTCGCTCGAAAGGTTCGTTCCGGTACTCACCGAGGTCTCCAACGCCAAAAACCCGGACGGGGCCGGGGCGGCTTATATAGAGGCTTGACCGAGCCATGTCAGCCGCCGGTTTGCACAGGCCTGCATTGCGTCGGAATTGCGCGCACGCCAGCATGCCCTAATGCGGCCGCTAATCCTCAATCCGCTGTTTGCTTCGCTTACCAGCCTGCCTGGCGTGGGGCCGAAGCTTGAGAAGCTTTACGCCTACCTGCTCGATCGTGAGGCGCCACACGTCGTTGATCTGCTGTTCCACCTGCCGTCGGGTGTCATCGACCGGCGGGCACGGCCAAAATTGCGCGACGCACTGCCGGACCAGATCGTGACGGTCGTTGTAACGGTCGATAAGCACAGGCCATCACCGCCGCACCGCTCGCGCGCGCCCTATCGAATTTATACGCACGACGACACCGGCGATCTCACCCTCACCTATTTCAACGCGCGCCGGGACTATCTGGAGAAGCTCCTGCCGATCGGAGAAACACGCTACGTCTCCGGCAAAGTCGAATTCTATGACGGGACGTTACAGATGGTGCATCCCGACCGCGTCGTAGACGAGGCCGGCTTCGCCACGTTGCCGCTTGTCGAACCGACCTATCCGCTGACTGAGGGTCTCGCGCTGGGCAATGTGCGTCGCGCGATGGACGGTGCACTGGCACGCCTTCCGGACTTGCCGGAATGGCAGGACGAGACCTGGGTCGCGCGCGAGCAGTTTCCTGCCTTCGCCCAGGCATTGCGCAGTCTGCACCGCCCGACCGCGCCAACGGACATCGCGCCGGAGAACCTGGCCTGGACCAGACTTGCCTACGACGAACTGTTTGCCGGCCAGCTGGCGCTTGCGCTTGTGCGCGCGCACATGCGGCGCCAGGCGGGCCGCGGTTCCTCGAGCGAAGGGCGCCTGCGTGCGCGCATCATGAAGGCGCTGCCTTATGCCCTCACCCATGCGCAGCAAAAGGCCGTGGACGACATCATTACAGACCTGGCCCGCCCGCAACGCATGCTGCGCCTTTTGCAGGGCGACGTCGGATCGGGAAAGACGGTCGTGGCGCTTACGGCCGCGGCCGCCGTCATCGAGGCCGGTCGGCAGGCGGCCATTATGGCGCCAACCGAGATCCTCGCGCGGCAGCATCTCGCAACGATCGCTCCCCTGGCCGATGCTGCAGGCCTTCGCGTGGCCATTTTGACTGGGCGCGAACGCGGAACTGCCCGCAAGGAGATCCTGGACCGTCTTGTGCTTGGCGATATCGACCTCCTGATAGGCACTCACGCCCTTTTTCAGGAAGACGTTGCCTTCCATGACCTCGCGCTCGCCGTGGTCGATGAACAGCATCGTTTTGGCGTGCACCAGCGGCTGGCGCTGACCCAGAAGGGCGAAGCAGTGGACGTGCTCGTTCTGACTGCAACGCCGATTCCGCGCACACTCGTCCTGACCTTTTTCGGTGACATGGACATTTCCGAACTGCATGAAAAACCCCCGGGCCGACAGCCGATCGATACGCGGACGATCCCCCTGTCGCGCCTTGGCGAGGTTGAGGACGCTGTCGGGCGCGTGATTGCGGAGGACAAACGCGCCTATTGGGTCTGCCCTTTGATTGAAGACTCGGAAAAGACCGACCTAGCCGCGGTCCAGGCGCGCTTTGAGGCCTTACGCAAGAAATTCGGCCGCGAGGTCGATCTTGTTCATGGGCGCATGAAAGGCGCGGACAAGGATGTCGCGATGGCCCGCTTTGCCGCGGGCGAGACCAGATTGCTTGTTGCAACGACGGTCATCGAGGTCGGTGTTGACGTGCCGGAAGCCACCATCATGGTCATCGAGCACGCCGAACGCTTTGGGCTTGCCCAGCTTCACCAACTGCGCGGGCGCATCGGCCGCGGACCCGGCGCGTCGACCTGCCTGCTCCTTTACAAGACGCCGCTCGGAGAAATAGCGAAGGCGCGTCTCGCCATTCTGCGCGAAACGGAAGATGGCTTTCGAATCGCGGAAGAGGATCTGCGATTGCGCGGCGAAGGCGACGTACTGGGAACGCGACAAAGCGGGCTGCCCGGCTTCCGGGTTGCGCGACCTGAGCTGCATGGAAAATATCTGGGGGCGGCGCGCGACGATGCGGCGCTCGTTCTGCGGCTTGATCCGACCCTCTCAACTCCGCGCGGCGAAGCCTTGCGACACCTGCTTTATCTTTTCGGGAAAGACGAGGCGATCAAGTTGATCCGCGCCGGCTAGTCATTGGACCGTCTCAGTCTTGCGAGTCGCCTGGGCCGCCCTTGCAGTCGAAGCCAGCGAAGCGAGCTTTTTTTGCGCCTCACTGTCCGGCTGAACCATGCCGGCCGAAATCAGCAACGTCATCGCATTTTCGACAGTAATATCGAGTTCGATAAGGTCACTTCGCTTTACGTAGAAGAAGAATCCGGTGGTCGGGTTGGGCGTGCAAGGCATGAACGCCGACACGTGCTCGCCTTGCGGCAATTTCTTCACCACATCCCCGCCGGGTGGCTGGGAGAGAAACACCAGCGACCACATTCCCGGTGCCGGGAATTCGACGAGCGCCACCTTGCGAAAGCTCGAACCAGTCTTTGAGAAAAGCGACTCGAAGATCTGCTTCATCGTCTTGTAGATCGGTCGCACTATCGGCATGCGACTGAGCAGGCTTTCGCCCAACTCGACCAGCGTACGCCCGACCAGGTTGGCGGTCAGGAATCCAAGAAGCGTGAGGACGACAAACGCAATGATCAGTCCCGTTCCTGGAATTGGCCACGGCGTATAGCTTTCCGGGCGATAGGCGGGCGGGATCATTGGCCGAACGAAATCGTCGACCCAGGTGATGATCGACCAGACCAGCCAGACGGTGATTGCCAAAGGCCCGGCAACCACAAGACCCGTGAGGAAGTAATTGCGAATGCGAGCGGCAAAGCTTGTTTGCGAGGCGGCCACTCTCGCCACATCGGCAGCCATTGCATCGCCCGGCTTTTCGATCTCACTCATAGGCCGAGTTTATTCCACCGTGACCGATTTCGCGAGATTGCGGGGCTGGTCGACGTCCGTGCCGATAGCGGTTGCGGTATGATAGGCAATCAACTGCACGGGAATGGCGTAAACCAGCGGCGTTACCGTCGACGCCATGTCTGGCAGCGACAATGTCTCGAGCGAATCAACCGTTGCCTCCCTCGCCCCTTGCGGATCGGTGACCAGAATAATCTTTCCGCCCCGAGCGGCAACCTCCTGCATGTTCGAGACGGTCTTCTCGAAAACGCGGTCGTGTGGCGCGATCACGATCACCGGCATAGTTTCGTCAATCAGCGCGATCGGTCCATGCTTGAGTTCGCCGGCAGCGTAGCCTTCGGCGTGAATGTAGGAAATTTCCTTGAGCTTGAGTGCGCCCTCAAGCGCGATCGGAAAGCTCGTGCCGCGACCAAGGTAAAGAACGTCGCGTGCTTTGGCCAAATTCTGTGCAAGCTTTTCGATTTGTGATTCGAGAGTGAGCGCAGCGGCCATCAAGCGCGGCACCTCGATCAGCGCGCGCACAAGATTCTGCTCATCGGCCTCTGACATGTGTCCGCGCGCGCGTCCCGCGGCAATGGCAAGACAGGCTAGCGCGCTCAATTGGCACGTGAAAGCTTTCGTCGATGCGACACCGATCTCGGGACCGGCGAGCGTCGGCATCACCACGTCGCTTTCTCTCGCAATTGTCGAGGTCGGCACGTTGACCACGGACAGAATGTGCTGCTTGTTTTCCCGCGCATAACGCAATGTCGCCAGCGTGTCCGCGGTCTCGCCCGACTGTGAGATGAAAAGCGCGAGATCACCCGCCTCGAGCGGCGCGCCGCGATAGCGGAATTCCGAGGCGATATCTATCTCCACCGGCAGTTTTGCAAAGCGTTCGAACCAATATTTCGCGACGAGACCGGCGTAGAACGCCGTGCCGCACGCAGAAATCGACAGTCGCTTAAGCTTTGCCCAGTCGAATGGAAGCTTGCGGGGCAGCACGACACGCTCGTTCACCATGTCGATGTAGTGGGCAAGCGTATGGCCAACGACCTCAGGCTGTTCATGGATCTCCTTGGCCATAAAGTGCTTGTGGTTGCCCTTATCGACGAGTTGCGCTGAGGCTGTCGATTTGACGATCGTCCGTTCGACTTTGGCTCCGCTCTCGTCGTGGATCTCCGCGCCCTTGCGGGTAAGCACCGCCCAATCGCCGTCGTCGAGATAGGCGATTGTGTCCGTAAACGGAGCGAGCGCAATGGCATCCGACCCAAGATACATCTCGCCCTTTCCATAACCGACGGCAAGAGGCGACCCTTTGCGCGCCCCGATCAGCAGATCGTCCTTGCCGGTGAACAGGAAAGCCAATGCGAAAGCGCCGCGTAACTGTTTGAGCGCGGAGGCAACCGCGTCAGCAGGCGATTTGCCGTCCTTCATTTCTTGCGAGACCAGATGCGCGACGGCCTCCGTGTCGGTTTCGCTGACGAATTTGCATCCCTTTTTTGTCAGCCACTCACGCAGTTCGCGAAAATTCTCGATGATGCCATTATGAACGACCGCAACGACATCGGTGGCGTGCGGATGGGCATTGTCTTCGGTCGGCCGGCCATGCGTTGCCCAACGGGTATGACCGATACCGATATTTCCTCCAAGCGGCTCGCGATTGAGCCGCATTTCGAGCGCGCGCAACTTGCCTTCTGCGCGACGCCGGCCGAGCACGCCGTGGTCGAGCGTGGCTACGCCGGCCGAGTCATAGCCTCGGTACTCAAGGCGCTTGAGGGCGTCGACCAGTTGCTCTGCAACCGGTTTCGTTCCCAGGATTCCGACTATTCCGCACATCCGTCCGGATTGGCCCCTTTTCCCGTTACCTATCGTTTAGCGGCCCATGAAAATCACAACGCATTTCGGCGTGTGACGTTATCCTGCAAACTCAGGATTTTTTGCGTTTCTTTCCGGCCAGGTTCTTGCCCAAGGCTTTGACTTGTCGCAAGCGCTTTGCCCAGCCTTCCTTAACCGCCTGTTTGGCGCGGGCAATCGCCAGGGCGCCGGCGGGAACATCTCGTGTCAACACCGTCCCGGTGCCGACATAGGCGCCATCACCCACCTTGATCGGCGCAACCAGAGCGGAATTTGAACCGATGAATGCACCCTTGCCGATATCGGTTCGGTGTTTGGCGACGCCGTCATAATTGCATGTGATGGTGCCGGCGCCGATATTGGCGCCTTCGCCGATCCGTGCATCGCCGATGTAAGTGAGATGATTGGCTTTCGCGCCGGCCTCGATCGTCGCCTCTTTCACTTCGACGAAGTTACCGATGTGGACATCCTTGCCGAGGTCGGCACCGCTTCGCAGCCGAGCGAACGGACCGACACGCGCACCTTTGCCAACATGCGCGCCCTCGAGATGCGAAAACGAACGAATCGTCGCGCCATCGTCGACCGAGACGCCCGGGCCGAACACGACGTGCGGTTCAATGGTGACGTCTTTTCCGAACTTGGTGTCAGCCGACAAATACACCGTTTCCGGCGCGACCATTGTTACGCCGCCTTCAAGCGCCGCCATGCGCAGGCGGTGCTGCAGAACGGCTTCAGCTTCGGCGAGTTGTACCTTCGTGTTGATGCCGCGCACGTCATCCTCCGAGGTTTCGATCGCCACAACCGTCAGGCCCATATCGCGGGCAACGGCCACGGCATCGCTGAGATAATATTCGCTTTTGGCATTTGCATCGCCGATACGATCGAGGATGGCGAGCGCTTGCTTGCCGTCCAGCGCCATCAGGCCGCCATTGCAAAGAGCGATCTTGCGCTCTTCGGCCGTTGCGTCGCGCTCTTCACGAATGGCGAGAAGTTCTTGTCCGCGCATCAAGAGTCGCCCGTAGCCCGTTGAATCAGCGGGCCTGAAGCCGAGAACCGCCACGGCCGCACCACCGGCTAGCGCATCGCGTAACCTCGACAAGGTCTCCGCCTGCACCATGGGGGTGTCACCGAACATCACTACGACGTCGTCGACACCGCGGGCGATGGCTTCTCGCGCAGACAGGACGGCGTGACCAGTCCCGCGCCGTTCGCGCTGCTCAAAAATTTGCGCTGTTGGCGCGTACTTGTGCGCATCGGCCGTGACCACCTCATGGTCAGGCCCCACGACGATCGCCATAGCCTCGCTGCCCGCCGCGCGCGCCGCGAGGATCACATGGGCGAGCAGCGAGCGCCCGCCAAGAGCGTGCAGCACCTTCGGCATATGCGAGCGCATACGGATGCCTTCGCCGGCCGCGAGGATGATCGCAAGGCATGTTCGAGATGGCATTCGGCGGCTGCTCGATGTGCTGAGGTCCGGCGCATCCCATAGCCCAGCCGGACCATAGGCAAAAGGCCGCGGACACGCCCCTCCCAAAGCAAGGTGAAGGGCGCTGGTTGTCGGATTCTGCTAATGTTTTCAATGACTCGGTTACCGAGGGAACTATGGCGACCGAGCAGACGCCGCCGGAACTCGCTTCACGCGACGCCCGCAGGCGCAGGCGCGACCGGATATCGGCTGATCGTTGGCCCCTTGCCCAACAGCGCCGCCGCAACCGGCCTTTGCGCGCATTTTGTCGCGGCACGCGCACCCCTGTCGCGTGGTCAGATTCGAGGGCGGGCAGATTGCGCAGCAATGATTGTCGATGCGGCAGCGCGACGGCATACTGATTGGATGAAATTGTTTCTGCCAAACGCGCGCGCGACCAATTGGCTGTTGGTCATCGGCTTTTGCTCGATCGGCTATGCGCTTTACATGCGCTACCTTGCGGTTGAGCAATCGACAGTCGGTCTTGCTTGTCAGACTGGACTGAACACGTGGTTATGTTTCACACGCCAGATCACCATCGTACTGTTCACGTATTCGGTTTTCGGATGGATTGCGGTGATCGTTGCCGCGCTAAACTTGTTGCGGCCGTCGCTTGTGCTATTTGGGCTTGCTCTCGCCGCAGCAGGCTGTGGGGTCGTACTCTACAATGTAGGCCTGTCTTCACTGGCGGTTGGGCTGTTGGTCCTTAGCCTGGCACGTCGCGCACCCGAGCCAGGCTGAAGGAAAGCGCGGCCAGCGTCGCGCACACCCAAAGCGATTGCCAATTGGCGAAACCTTCGTTGAACAGGATGTAAATCACCGAAAGCGCCAGCACGCTGGCTCCGGCTGTTTCCGCTGCCGGACGCGCTCCTTTCGGCAACGCAACCGCGAGGCGATGCACAAGAAATGGCACGACCGCAGCGGTGAGCGGCGCAAACGGAAAATCTCGATAGCGCGGGTCGAATACCAAAGCGAGCGCTACCACGAAGGCGAGCAGCATGGTGACTATCAGAATGCCCCCGGCGGACATCGCAAGCTGGTTTCGCATCCGCTCTTTTTTCGGACCCAGAACTCGGAAATACGCTGGCACAGGTGTGCCACACATCGTTGCAACGCTGAGGACGATTGGCGCGGCTATCGCTACTGCGGCAAGCGCAAGCGACCGCGACCAACCCCCCACCCCGAGACTCTCGGTCGGAATGTTCTCGACTGTCCAGCCGATCAGGACGCCTCCGACAAATGCATTTGCGCTTACCGCGAGCCACAGCGACGGCGGCGTATCCTTGGTCCGAACGCTCATGGCTGCGGCGAAAACAATAACTGCAAAAATGATTCCGCCGGCGCCCTGCCAAATCCAGAACGGGTGATTGGAAACGGCCTGCGCGCCCGCGAATTTCGGCGCGCGTGTAGCGGCGGCGAAGAGTCCCCAATGTCCCCCCACCGTCCCTTCGAGTGCACGCTTCCAGGGCTGATCGAATGCCTCGATGATATTCACGTTGAACTTCTCGCGCTTGCTCAGCGCAAGCACGTCCTGGACGACACGGGCCTGGTTAGCCGGCGACGGGAGCGCACCTTCGCGCATGCGACCTGCGCTGGGCCAGCCGACTTCGCCAATCAACACCTCTTTGCCAGGAAAGGCGGCAACGACCGAACGACGAATGGATTCGACGTGCGCCACAGATGCACTGGCGGAGATCGGGAAATCCTCCCAATAAGGGAGGATATGAATGGTGATGAAATCTACGGCGTTCGCCACGTCTCGATTGCGCAGCCAGAATTCCCAGACATCGGCATAGGTCACCGGCACCTTCACCCGGGCCTTGATCGCCCGGACGGTGTTGGTGAGGTCGGTTGCCGTCATGTCGCCGCGCAGCAGGACCTCGTTACCAACGACGAGCGACTGGATGGTGCCCGGGTATTTGTTGGCCAGCGCGACCGCCGTCTCGATCTGGTAGTGGCTCTTTTCCGGGCTGCTGGACAGCCACAATCCTTGCATGACCTTGAGACCGTGTTTGGCCGCTATCCCCGCTATCTGGTCGAGGCCGAAATCGACGGAATAGGTCCTGATGCAATCCGTGACTGCGGTCAGGCGCGTCAAATCGTCCACGATCTGGGCCGCCGGAATCATGGTGGAAGCGTCCAAAGGCGTCTGGCTGTCGCGGAAAGGCGTATAGGACACGCAATAGAGCTTTTCGCCCCGGCCGATCTGGGACGGCATTAGCAGCGCCGGGCTACCGAGCCAAATCCAGGCGCCGGCAATGGCAGCCGCCGTTACGACCAGACAGGCTATGGCATGGCGCATGGAAACCCGGTTTGACGCGTCAATAGGCCAGCGTCCGACTTATCGTGCGCCGAGGCCCCTGCCAAGTTGCCGGCCTTAAGCAAGGATCGCGGTTAGACTGGACAAAATTCGCAGGTTGAGGCCAAGTCTTACGTTCAAGAAATACAGTTAAGCGACAGGACGGACGGGCAAGACACCGCCGTATTAGCGTCCCAATCCCGTCGCACACCTTAGGACGAGCGCACGCTCCAAGAGCAAACATCCGACGGGGACAATGCGGTTTTCTGTCAAGTTGCGTCAGTTTTCTGCCGTGCTGTGTTTTGTAGCCGGCCTAGGCCTCACCGTTCCGGCTGCCTACGCCCAGAGCGGAAACGGCAAACCGCCCGAATCGCAAAAACCGGCTGCTGACGCCGTTAAGGAAACCCAGAAAAAGATCGATGAGATCGCCGAGGCAACGCGGGTCCTGAACGGCCCGGCTGGCAATCCGGAGTGCGTCTGGCTTGGCCGCCGCGTGGTTAACCTACTGTGGCGCGACGACCTCGATACGGCCTTCCGTCACCTCGATCTGTATGACCGGTTTGGTTGCCCCAGCGCCCACATCCAGGCCACTTTCCGCTGCCTGGTTAGGCAGGGAAATATCGATCCGAAGGCCCAAGAAACGCTTAACGGACGGGTGCACGCCTGCTGGCTTAATCCGGGACTGGAGCCGGCCCCCGCGGAAGCGGCCGTTCAGCCTCCGGCTTCAACTTCGGGCGGAACAACTCAACGTTAATTTGCGTTTCCGTTAAGGAAATTCATTAGGGCGCCATGCGCGTGCCAAGGATTTGCCATGTCGCCTAGTTACTTTAATGTCTACCTTACGCCGCGCTACGCTGCATCCTCGCAGACGAAGTTTCGGCTGAACCCAGGGGACGGGTTCAAGGGTCTGCCATCCTGCCCCACTTGGTTTTGAGTACTATGCGCACCGTCGCTGCCGTGGTCGCCCTTGTGGCCTGCGTGCATGCCGGGTTCTGGGCATTGCTTCGCGATGATGCGCGCGCGCCGGACTTTGGCGGTCAGCTGGCCAGCGTTTCCTACGCACCCTTCGAAGGTTCAGCGCATCCGGACTCCGGCACTTTTGCGCGCGCCGCACAGATTCGTACCGACCTCAAGCTGCTGGCTCCGCTGACACGCGCGATCCGCACCTATTCCGCGACTGGCGGTGTGGAGCTCGTGCCCGGCATCGCAACGGAATTCGGACTGCGGGTCACCGCCGGCGCGTGGATCGACAAAAACAAGGACCGTAACGAGCGCGAAATTCGCTCGGTGATCGACCTGTCGAAGCGCCACAGCAACATCAACAGCATCATCGTCGGCAACGAGACCATCTTCCGTGACGAGCAGAAGGTGGGCGACCTCATCCAGATGATTCAGCGCGTGAAGCGCTCGACCAACGTTCCGGTGACGACAGGTGAAATCTGGCACGTATGGATCGAACATCCTGAACTCGTTTCCGCGGTCGACTACATCGCCGCGCACATACTTCCCTATTGGGAGGGCTTCCCGGACTCACAGGCTGTCGACCAGGCCATCGTGATTTACGACAAGCTCCGCAAAGCTTATCCGGGCAAACGCATTGTGATCGCCGAGTTCGGCTGGCCGAGCGCTGGCTACAACTACAAGAATGCGAATCCGGGTCGCATTGATCAGGCCGTCGTGTTGCGCGACTTCGCTTCGCGCGCCGAGGCCTACGGCATCGATTACAATATTGTCGAAGCGATCGATCAGCCGTGGAAGATATTTGAAGGTGGCGTTGGCCCATATTGGGGAATTTTTGACGCCGCGCGTCATCCAAAGTTCGAATGGACAGGACCGATCACGGATCCTGACCATTGGCGTCTGGCCGCGATCGCAATCCTCGTCAGCGTGCTGCTGTCACTGCCGTTGCTGGCGATGAGCGCGGTAACGGTCTGGCAAGCCGTGATGCTTGCTGCATCCGCAAATTTCGTCGGCGCCTGGTTTGCCGCCGTCTTCGGTTACTGGAACGGACACTACTTTGTCCCGGGCGCAGCCTTCGCGCTCGGACTCGGAATCACACTGCTTGTGCCGTTGATCGTGATCGCGCTGGGGCGCGTGGAAGAAATCGCCGCCATTGCCTTCGGACGCAAGCCGCTCAGGCTGATCGCCGGCCCGCCACTTGTGCCTGAGGTAACAACGCCGAAAGTCTCCATCCACATTCCGGCCTATAACGAGCCGCCGGAGATGCTCAAGCAGACGCTCGATGCGATCGCGCGGCTCGACTATCAGAATTACGAATGCATCGTCGTGATCAACAACACTCCCGATCCGGCTCTCTGGCTGCCGATCGAGGAGCATTGCCGTACGCTTGGTGAACGCTTCAGGTTCGTGCGTGCCGATAACCTCGCCGGTTTCAAAGCGGGCGCGCTGCGCCTAGCGCTAGTCCACACGGCAGCCGATGCAGAGGTGATCGGGGTTCTCGATGCCGACTATGTCGTGCATGAGAACTGGCTGAAAGATCTTGTGCCGCTGTTCCGCGATCCCACGGTCGGCCTCGTGCAGGCGCCCCAGGATCATCGCGACGGCGAACGCAGCGTCATGCATCACGCTATGAACGGCGAATATGCCGGCTTCTTCGATATCGGCATGGTGCAACGGAACGAGGCCAACGCAATCATCGTCCACGGCACAATGTGTCTGATCCGGCGCACTGCAATCGAGGCCGCCGGTGGATGGTCCAGCGATACGATTTGCGAGGACACCGATCTCGGCCTGACTATGCTCGAACTCGGCTGGCAAGCGCATTACACCAATACACGCTATGGCCACGGCCTGTTGCCGGACAGTTTCGATGCTTACAAGAAGCAAAGGCATCGCTGGGCATACGGTGGCTTCCAGATCCTGAAAAAGCACTGGCGTCGCTTTCTGTCCGACGGCAGCCGACTGACGCGTGAACAGAAGCGTGAATTCGCTCTCGGCTGGCTCAATTGGCTCGGCGCTGAAAGCATTGGCGTCGCGGTGGCCATCCTGAATATCGTTTGGGTGCCTGTGGTGGCTTTCCTCGATATCGCCGTCCCTGATCGCATCCTGACCGCGCCGATCATCGTCAGCTTCATTGTATCGGTTGTCCACTTTGTGACTCTTTACCGGCTGCGCGTGCGTCCGCGCGCGGGTCAGATGCTGGGCTCGGTCCTGGCCGCGATGTCAGTTCAATGGACGGTGGCACGCGCCGTAGGCTTCGGCATCGTGAAGGATCACCTGCCCTTCGTACGGACGTCAAAAGGCGGCATGCGGCATTCGACCGATTTCCATGCCTTCTGGGAAGCGGTGCTGGCGGGACTTCTAATCCTCGGCTCATTCATTCTGGTTTCGACGAACTACAAGGAAATTCGCGAGATCAATATCTTTGCGGTCGTGCTCTTGATCCAGAGCGTCCCGTTCGTCGCCGCAGTCGGGCTGGCCGTTATCGAGCGCACGCGGCTCAACGAGTTCGAATATTGGCGCGGCCTCGAAGCGCGCATTGTCGAATTGCTGCCGATCGTGCGGCGAAATGCACCCGCCGAAGCGACGCGCACCGCGCCTGCGCAGAAACCCGGCGAGCTGGTTCAGTAAGTAAGAACCAATCAGACGGCCAAGGCCGTCTCGACTAATTTCACCCAATATGACGTCCCGAACGGGATCGTATCGTCGTTGAAGTTATATGACGGGTGGTGTAGTCCCGCGCTGTCACCATTGCCGATCCAGATGAACGCGCCCGGCCGCGCGTTCAGCATGTAGGAGAAATCTTCGGCACCCATCATTGGAGGCAATGACTTATCGACTTTGTCCTCGCCGGCAATCTGGCCTGCGACCGAGGCCGCGAATTCCGTCTGATGTTCGTGGTTCACCAGCACCGGATAGCCGCGTTTGTAAGTGAGCTTGGCCCTGGCGCCGTGCGCGGCGGCGGTGCTCTCCACAACGACATGGAGCCGTTTTTCGAGCAGGTCGCGCACGTCGGGCACAAGGCTGCGTGCCGTACCGCGCAACTGAACCGTCTGCGGGATCACATTGTCGGCGTTTCCGGCGCGGAACATGCAGATCGACACCACTGCAGACTTCAAGGGATCGACATTGCGCGCGACAACCGCCTGAATGGCGTTGATGATCTGGGCGCCGACCAGGACAGTATCGATGCCGAGGTGCGGCCGCGCCGCGTGCGCCCCGACACCTTCAATATCGATGGTCAGCGCATCGGCTGCAGCCATCATAGGGCCGGGCCGGATGCCAAACGAGCCGACCGGCATGCCGGGATAATTGTGCATGCCGTAGACCTCACGGATACCAAATCGATCCATCAGTCCATCATCGACCATCTCTCTGCCGCCACCGCCGCCCTCTTCGGCCGGCTGAAAAATCACCACGGCGGTGCCGGCAAAGTTGCGCGTTTCGGTGAGGTAGCGCGCCGCACCCAACAGCATGGCTGTGTGGCCGTCATGACCACAGGCGTGCATTTTTCCGGGCACCGTCGACTTGTACGGCAGGCTGTTCGCCTCCTCGATTGGCAGGGCGTCCATATCGGCCCGCAACCCGATTGTCTTGCCGGCGGAGCCCTTGCGACCGTGGATGACCCCGACAACACCAGTACGCCCAAGGCCTGTCACGACCTCGTCACATCCAAACGCCTTGAGTTTCTCGGCCACCGTGCCGGCTGTCCTCTGGACGTCAAACAGCAACTCCGGATGAGCATGCAGGTCGCGCCGCCAGGCGGTGATGTCACTGTGCAGGTCGGCGACGCGGTTGATAACAGGCATGGCATTCACTCCGGGCGGCACGGGCCGTTCCATCAGTCTAGCAAATCCCAGGTGCTCAAGAAGGCCGCAGGCGCCTATTGACCAGATCGACAAGCACCCCTACACCCGCCCCCGCGCATGGTCCTTCCGCCAGTTCGATCGGAAATCGGCTATTGTTCCGACAGAAATCTTGCCGTTGCGCTGGTCCCACGCTGGTCGCAAAAAAACGATGGACGTAAGCGTGATAAAAGGATTGAAAGTGACGCTTCGTGAAGTGCATTGATCGCAACTGATCAGGAGAACTAAGGGCCGGTAGCTCAGTGGTAGAGCACTTGACTTCTAACGGAGCCATCGGAGAGGGAAACCGCCGATGGGATGGTGTCAAATTCGGGGAACTCGTCCGCGTGATGGCGACGACAATCCCGAGCCAAGCCCAGCGATGGGAAGGTGTAGAGACTTGACGGCACCCACCTAAAGCAAACTTGCTACGGTGAAGGGAAAGTCCAGACTGCAAACTCGCAAGAGGCGACGAAAGTCGTGGCGGTACGTTAATCAAGTGGTCGATGGTTCGATCCCATCCCGGCTCACCACACCGGTGTTTGCAGAACGATTTTACTTTAGGAACATGCCTCGCATGGACGCCGACCTCACGTCTGGAAACTGAAAATGCTCGGCATTGCGATTGGAAAAATGATTGTCATCCGAATCTTGGCTTGGAAATGGGGACTGCTCTAAGGCAGACTTGAATTGGGGGGTTGTTATGCATCGGATTGTACTGGTGGTCGCGTTTGCGCTCGCGCTTGTTTCGCCGGCCTTCGCTCAAAAAGCCAAGATCGAAGCAGCGAATGCGAAATGGATTGAAATGTTCAACAAGGGTGATTTTGACGGCATAGCTCAACTATATACGATCGATGCCGTCGCATTTCCGCCCGGCTCGGCGATAGTGAGAGGCCGCACCGCGATCGGTGCGATGTGGAAAGGGATGGCGGAGCAGGTCACCAGCCCAAAGTTGACTACCCTCGAAGTGAAACGGCTGAGCCCATCGGCAGCGCGCGAAATCGGCACCTTCAGCTTGACGACCAAGGGATCGTCGCCGAAGGAGATTTCCGGAAAATATCTCGTCCTTTGGCAGAGAGTACAGGGCGATTGGAAACTCGCCGCCGATATTTGGAACGACGGCAAATAGAGTCATCCGTCAGCCGAGCCTGGTACGACCTTGCCAATTCAAACGCGCCACTTTTCAGCATTTCTGTGAACTGCATCACGGCCGGAAATGGCGATGGCGTCCTATGTTGCTGTTTACAACATGGGAGGCAGCCATGACCGACTGCTCAACGATCACCAAAATCGTACACGCGCTGACCGCGAGCCTGTTCGTGACTTGCCTGATGACCGTGTGGCGAGCCGCGGGGATCTGAGGGCATCACATAGGAGATGCAAATGCCTTTCTCGATCAGGATTTTGGCGGCGCTTGCCGTCGCACTGCCAGTAACACTGTCAAACGCGCCCGCGAATGCACAGCCTTACGATGCCTATCCATGGTGCGCCGACTATTCGGCGGGAAATGGCGGCGGCTCAAATTGTGGCTTCCTCACTATTGAGCAATGCAGGGCGACCGTAAGTGGCATCGGCGGATTTTGCGTGCCCAACCAATTCTACAACCCAGGGCTAACGGGCCGGACTCAGCTCAAGGCACCACGAGATCCGTAGTGCTCTATCCTCGCGGCGATCGGACGAGTGCATTCAAAGTGCTTGTTGGGCGCGCGCGCCCAGGAACCTGCGCGAAGCAGGCCTTCTGGTCATTCTTGCACGCGAGCACGCAATCGGTCCCAGGCTTTCCCTGGCAGTTTGTTCCGCAACCGTAGCCACCTGCGTCCTGCGAAAACGACCCGCCGGCCTTGTCGCAAACGCTTTTGAGCTCTTCTGCCGACGATTTGCGCATGGTTGTCTCGCTCGCCATAGACGAGCCGACGCTAAAGCTAAAGATAACAGCGAGAATGGCGGAAATGGTTGCGTTTCGCATGGCGGCCTCATTGAATGGCGCCCTTGCGTGCAAGCGTACGACCATCTGTCGCGTCAATTCAATGGACAAACCAATTCCCAAACCTAACTTTTGTTTGGGTATCGCGATCATCACAGCATCGGCCTGACTGCCACTTTTGATATCGGCTGTTAAGACAAATTTTTCATTCAGGCGCGGAACTGATCCTTGTGCCGACTGAGACCGGGCGAGACGCTAAGCTTCTCGGGGCTTTGACCCACGTCACCATCCTGGATCAGGCGGATGCGCGGGAAGAGCCGCAGAAGTTGGCACTGGGCTCTTCCTTTATGCGCTCAAATCGCCAGCTCTAATTAAGACGCCTCTCATAGAAGACGCTCGATTGGTCGGCGATTACGAAATCCTTTTTCGTGATCAGAATGATGGTGTACTCGGCCGGGTCAGACGGACCTATGCTGGCGCTTGTGAAGAACTGATTTCCTTCGATGCGCCACGTGCCGTGGGTCGTGCCCTCGTCGACCGACGACATCGGCCAGCTGCCATCGCCTTTGTAAAGATACTCGTGCCGCGGCGATGACCATTTGCCGACCAGACGACCTGACGGAGTCTTTTGACGCGGGATACAGTTTTATTTCGTTATCGATGGCTTTCCATTTGTCAGTCTTCACGGGTGATGTAGTCCGACCGGGCCGTCTCACTGGGTTGAGAGATTTTATCGAAATGGCGCTTGGCCTCTTCGAGGCCGCCGACACTCTGCGAGCGCTCCTGTTGTCGCGCACGAGCAGTGAATGGCCATGCGACCGCCACTTCAACAATCGAAATGAAATTGCGTCGCTTCATTCCAGCCTCTAGCTTCAGATCCGATCCGATACTACGCTGGTAGCAGAATGCCTTAAACGTCATCGTCGGGGCGTCAGCGAGCTCTCTTGCCTTGCTTCTGTCACATGGTGATGGCCCGCTACGCCTCTGTACAGTGAGTGGGACTAGGGGGGACAAAATGACAGCTTCGTATTCGTCTCAGAATTCGCCGCATTACAACGAACGCGATGTCGTCCCTGAGTGGCCTCGCAGGTCTCGTCCTCCCGCCCAGAGGGACGAACAAGCCACACCGAAGAAACGATCGCTCAGTCGCCGAATGCTGCGTGGGTTCTTCCGCTTGGCCTTCGCAATTCTGCTTGGTGTCGCCGGTACTTTGGCCTGGCAATCTCATGGCGAGCAAGCGAAAGCCTCGATCAGGACCTGGGCCCCATCTCTTGGCTGGTTGTTGCCGGTGTCAACGGCCTCACCCCTCGACAGTCAGGCTTCCGCCGCCACAGCGGTGACGTCGGCTGATCTCGCGCAACAGATCAAGCCTGTTGCGCTTGATCTCGCGATCGTGCGGCACGGCGTTGACCAACTTGCCACGACGATAAAGCAGCTCGCAGCCAAGCAAGACGAGATGGCCCAGGAAATTGCTACGTTGCAGGCAACCGGGCAGGACCTCAAAGAAAAGGCGTCCGCCTTAGCTCAGACCCGCCCAGCCGGCACGCGCAAGACGTCGCAATCGACAGGTCAGTCATCGGCCGCCCAACCACCCTCGGGGGCACCCATGCGCTTGCTGGACAACTCCGCTCAATCTACGCGATAGTCAGCGAGGCTACTGCGCCTTCTAGTTGTCCGACGACCATTACATTTTCACAGCTAACGTGATCCGTTCGCCCTTCCTGCCGGGGAGATCGTCATGAAACCTGTCCGTCGACAACTCCTGCGTCTCTTAGCGGGCGTTGCTGTCGTCCCGGTCTTGTCGCGTGTCGCATCAGCGCTCGACTATCCGTCGCAGTCGGTGCGCCTGATCGTACCATACGCGCCC
>Ga0182039_10000124_pt1 | contig 41074 bp, 41 predicted proteins | sample sta12Can44000111_FD_125975 | JGI IMG/M metagenome (GOLD analysis project Ga0182039, IMG submission 125975) | Lab enrichment of tropical soil microbial communities from Luquillo Experimental Forest, Puerto Rico - statanox.12C.anox.44.000.111 | ecosystem: Environmental > Terrestrial > Soil >...
ACCGAGATGGCGGTCTGGGGATCGGTCATCGCCGAGCTTTCGGTCAGTTCCAGCTCGATCAGCCGGGGGTCCAGGCCATTCTCTGACAGGGCGGTTTCCAGAATCTGGATCAGTCGGCGGGGCTGTTGGAACTGCCGGCCCGAGATGTTCACCGCCACCGGCACCACTGGCAAAGCCTCTTGCTGCCAATGGCGCAGATGGGTGCAGCAGCTTTTCAGCACCTGCTCGCAGATACCGTCGATCAGGCCGGATTCCTCGGCCACCGGGATGAATTCAGCCGGCGAGACCATGCCCGACGGGCTCATCCATCGCACCAAGGCCTCTGTGCCGACGATGCGGCCGGTTTTCAGCTCCACCTGGGGCTGGAAGAAGGCGACGAACTCCTCCTGCTCCAGAGCGCGGCGCAGGCGGTTCTGCAGCGACAAGGTGCGGACCACGCCGGCATTCATCTCGGGTTCGAAGCGATGGGCGGTGCCCGGCGCCACCGATTTGACCTTCAACAGGGCAGCATCGGCGTTCTTGCTGAGGGTTTCGCCGTCGGCGCCGTCCTGGGGATAAAGGCTGACGCCGGCGCTGGCGGTAATCTCGATCTCTTCCTCGCCGATGGCGATGGGGTCTTGCAGGCGGGTCAGCAACTGCTCGACGGTGATCATGATCTCGGCATCGTCGGACAGGCCGGTCAGCAAAAGCATGAAGCGGTCGCCGCCGACACGGGCCAGACAATCGCCGGGCGACAGACAGGTACCCAGGCGCTGGGCCAGCTTGATCAGCAACTGATCGCCGAAATCGTGACCCAGCGTGGTGTTGATGATGCTGAAACGATCGATGCCGATCGAGATCAGCGCCAGCTTGTCGCCGGTGCGGGCGACGGCGGCCTCGCGGAAACGCTCCAGCAGCAAGGAACGGTTGGCGGTCTGGGTCAAAGGATCGTGATAAGCCAGGAACAGCACCTGATCCTCGGCCTTCTTGCGGTCGGTGACGTCGAGGATCACCCCTTCCCAGATCACCGAGCCGTCATCCAGCCGGCGAGGACGCGAATTGCTGCGGGTCCAGATGTCCCGCCCATGGCGGGTATGAACCAGCATGTCGATCTCCAGCGGCTGCAAGGTCTCGGCCGAGCGGCCGATATCTTCCAGGAACTGGTCGCGCTGGGACTCGTCGATCAGGGTGATCATGACCGAGGGATCGGCGGCGATGTCGGCGGGATCAAGGCCGAACAGATCGCGGATGCCTTCGGCGACATAGGGATATTCAATGCCGCCATCGGATTTCAGCAGGCGCTGGAACAGCACGCCGGGCAGGTTGGCGGTGACCTCGGCCAGACGCCGCTGGGTTTCCACCAGAGTCGCCTCGGTCTGCTTGCGCTGGGTGATGTCGCGACCGATGCAGATGAACAGCCGCTGCCCCTCAAGCCGGACTTCCGACGCCGCCACCTCGAAGGGGAAGCAGCTGCCGTCCTTGCGCAGGCCCAACATTTCCTGGGGGCCATGCCCCAGAACCTCGGCCTCGCCGGTTTCCAGATAGCGGGCCAGCTGAGCCAGCCGCAGGCTGCGATAGGGCTCGGGCATCAGATGGGCGAAGTTCAAGGTCACCATCTCGGCGGCCGAATAGCCGAACAGAGCGGCGGCGGCATTGTTGGCGGATTCCACGCCGCCGTCGGTATTCAGGGTGATGATGCTGTCGGCGGCATAATCCATGATGGTTTGCAGCCGCTGTTCGGCGCGCTTGCGGTCGGTGACATCCAACAGCAGGCCGTCCCAGCGAACCGTCCCATCCTTCAGCCGCCGAGGCTGGGAGCTACCACGCAGCCAGCGGACTTCACCGGCGCGGGTCACTACGCGGAATTCTTCCAGACAGGCATCCAGGGTTTCCGCCGAACGACGGATGTCGGCCAGCATCTTGTCGCGATCGGCCCAATGCACCACGTCCAGGCACCCATCGGACGCCACCCGCAGCTCCTCGGGGCCGAAGCCGAGAATCTGCCGCACCCCCTCACTGAAGAAGGGATAAGACAGCTTGGACTCGGCGGACATCAGCCGCTGGAACAGCACGCCCGGCAGATTGGCGCTCAAGACCGCCAGTCGTTCCTCGGCGCGGCCAAGGCTTTCCCGGCAATCCAGACGATTCGTCAGCTCGCGCAGCACGCCGACATAGACCGCACGCGGCTGATCGTCGGGAAATTCCATGGGTAGACAACTCCAGGCGGACTCCATGGTCAGCTTGCGGCCGTCACGGGTCTTCAGCCTGACATCCTTCATGACGTCGGGAAAGGGCTCGAAGGCCATTTCCTCCAAAAGAAGGGTAATGGAACGACCCAGTATCTCGCTTTCCGCAATTCCCGACAGACGGACTAGGACGGAGTTCGCCGCCAGGATGCAACCCGCCCGGTCGGTGATCACCAGGGCATCGGGAAGATGACCGCCCACGAACTGCAACAGACGCTCGGAGAATCGCTGCCGGCCAGCCTCATCCGAGGGAACCGGGGGCGACGAAGCGCCGGAAGGGTCAGGCATGGCCATGGAGTTGGAACGCCGATCACAAAGGGGCTGAAACTGCCGCCGCCTGAACCCGGTCCCTTTCACCGGAACTCATGCGGAGCGACGGCTGATGCCTGTCACCGCCAACAGGTTAACCAAATAACGCGCTCGGATAAAACCCCGATTCACAATGCAAAGGGTTTACGTCTGTTACCTTTAGTTAAAATCAGGAGCCACCTTTCTCATCCAAAGGGTCTGTCGGCGGATTTAGTCGGAGGCAAAAGGGAAAGGCGTAGTTTTTTTGTGGGATTTCGCCCTTGCGCATCGCCAACTCTTGGAGCAAAAGCCGCAAGCCTTGGCATCATTGCGCTTCCAGAACGGCTGCCAGATCGGGGTCATGGCGGTCGAAGCGCAAAATTCGGCTGGCCAGACGCAGCATCAGATGCGCCAGTCCCCCAGCATGGCGGAACCAGATGCTATTGCCGGAAAACCGGCTGCCCAGCCGCTTCTTGGCGCCATATTCGTCCTGGCCGCTTTGATAGATGGTCAGGCCCCGCCCAAGGCAATGTTCAAGATTGACCATCCAGCTGAGCACATAAAGATTATGCGCCGGCCCCAGCTCGCCGTCGAAACCGACGAATTTGTCCAGCAAGCGCCGGCCAGCCGATCGCCCACCCAATAAAGGTAATAGCCGGCCTTGTCGCCCATCTGCCGGCTGATCAGGCTGAACCACTGGTCGGGCAGACATTCGAACTGCAGCCCGGACCTTTCCCGCGCCTGCCGATAAAGACCGGCCACCAGCGGCAGGATGTCCGACACGTCCCGGCGATAGTCCACCCGCACCTGATCGCGGCCTTTCAGCTTGCGCTTCACATCCTTGCGGCTGGCCTTGCTGAGGCTTTTCAGATAGCCGTCGGTATCGGCGAAGCTGATCGGCAGCCAGGCGGTGGGCAGGCTGGGCATGGTGCAGTAGCGTTTTTCCAATCCGTTCCGCCACAGGGGCTCGGCGTCGGGGGCGTCTTTGATCACCCAGAAGCGGAAGCCGGCCTGGGCGGCGTCGGCCTCGAAGCCCTGGCGCAGCCGTTCCAGTAAGGCCGGGCGTTCGGCGTCATCGACCTCGGGGGCGAAACCCAGATGGCATTGTTCGGCCACCGGCGAGCCCAAGGCGGCCATGCGCAGGATCATCAATCCAGGGAACCAATGGGTCAGCCGCTCCAGAATGGTTTTGATGCCGCCCGGCTTGACGGTGGTGTCCAGCCGATAGGTCATGCGAAAGCCGGGCATGGCGGCCAGCAGCCTGCCATCGCGCTCCAGCAGGAAATAGCGGAAGGTGAAGCCGTCCAATCCGGCTTCCTCGGTGGCGCGGTAATAGCCCCAGTCTTCCAGCTCAGCGGGGAAGCAGCGGTTCCAGTCCCCCGGCGAGACATCGGCGATGCTGTCGAGGGCGCGAAAGGTCGCGGTCATGCCGCCTTCGCCGTCAACAACTGGTCGAACAAAGCGATCAGCCGCCGGTTGGCGGCGTCGTTCAAGGCCGGATCGTCCTGGGGTGCCGTCGGGTGATCCATCCGAGCGGACAACCGCTTCCAGGGCGAGACGAAGCGGGCGGGAGAATAGTCGCCGCAGACATCGGCGCCGACAATCCGCCGCCGCCCGGCCAGAAGGCGCAGGGCGCTTTCCAGAAACTCAAGACTCATGCCGCCCTGGTCCCAGTTGGTGGCCGCTTGTTGCGGAGCCAGAACATCCTTGTCGATGGAGACCCAGACATCCTGGGTTGGCAGGCCGGCGAACAGCTGGTCAAGAAATGCGGCGGGATCATCGAGCCCAGACAGTTCGGTCCAGCGATACGCCGGACGCAACAGCAGCCGCGAGGGCGCATGCCGCCAGGGATACAGCTCCAGCCGCCCGCTCATCAGCGCCGGCCAGTTGCCGCCCTTCAGCTGCGGCCAGTCGAGATCGTCGGAGCAAGGCCCCAGCGTCACCACCTTGGCGATCTGGGGACGTTCCAGCACCCGATTGATCCAGGAGCCGCAATGCCAGGCCGGAGGCAGCCTCACCCAGTCAGGATGATTATCGAAATGCACCAGGGTCAGCGGCATCGGCGCGCGTTCGATCAGCAGCGCCGCCAGATGATGGAAGTCGCCCGAACCGATAAAGCTCAGCTCGCCGGGCTGAAAAGCAGGCAGCCGACCCCGCGCCTCGGCCAGGGCCGAAGATGTTCCCCACAGCCGCAGACCCTGCGCCAGGTCGCGCCAGTCCAGTCGCGCCGCCGTCGCCAGTCCCGCTTGCGCGGAAAGGCTGGAATCGATATCAAGAATCCTCAAATGCATTGTTTATAAAGCGCTAATATTAACGCTTACCCCAAACCGCACCCGACGAACAGCATAGCCGAAGGTTCTAAGGCTTGGAAGAACGGCAAGCCTCCGCCAGGCCAGACCGAAGCAAAAATGAATACAGGGTGAGAAAGGTCTTCGTTTCCTGCGTCGCTCTTGCCGGCCAGGGCTGGACAAGCCGAGGCGGAGAGGTCATCTCTTACGCCCATGAGCGAGATCGATTGCGATGTGCTGATTGTCGGCGGCGGACTGGTGGGCGGGCCCTTGGCCTGTGCTCTGGCGCAATCCGGCATATCGGTCCTGGTGGTGGATGCCGAGGATCCGGCGACCGCCACTCTTCCCGGCTTCGACGGACGGGCTTCCGCCGTCGCCTTGGGGCCTCAACGGGTGTTAGAAGGCGCAGGGCTGTGGCCAGCCATCGCGCCATTCGCCGCGCCCATTAAAGATATCCGCGTCACCGACGGCGCTTCGCCGCTGTTCCTGCATTACGACCATAAGGCGCTGGGCAGCGAACCCTTCGGCTGGATCGTCGAGAACCGCGCCATCCGCCGCGCCGTGCTGGAACGGCTGCCGGCTCTACCCAAGCTGACCTATCGCGCCCCCGCCCATGTGACCGAGCTGACCCGCGATGCCTCGGGCGTTAAGGCGGTGCTGTCGGATGACACCCATGTCTCGGCCCGGCTGGTGGTCGGGGCCGACGGACGCGGCTCGAAGACGCGCCAATCGGCCGGCATCACCATCAGCAAATGGCAGTATGGCCAGACCGCCATCGTCTGCACCGTGGCGCATGAGCGTCCGCATAAGGATACGGCGCAGGAACATTTCCTGCCCTCGGGGCCGTTCGCCATTCTGCCGCTGCCGGGCAACCGCTCCTCGATCGTCTGGACCGAGAAGGATCGGCTGGTTCCCGACATCATGGCGCAAAGCGACGAGGCCTTTCTGGCCGAATTGAAAAGCCGCTTCGGCACTTTCCTGGGCGAGATCGCCGTCGAGGGGCCGCGCTTCGCCTATCCCCTGACCCTGCAATTCGCCAGCGCCTATACCGCTCAGCGGCTGGTGCTGGCCGGGGATGCGGCCCATGGCATGCATCCTGTCGCCGGGCAGGGCATGAATATGGGCCTGCGCGACGTCGCCGCTCTGGCCGAGGTGCTGGTCGAGGCCAAGCGTCTGGGCATCGATCTGGGCAATGCCACGGTGCTGGACCGCTATGCCCGCTGGCGGCGTTTCGACAATCTGCAGATGCTGATGCTGACCGACGCGGTGGTGCGGTTGTTCTCGAACGACGTCGCGCCCGTCCGCTGGGCCCGCGATCTTGGACTGGCGACGGTGAACCGCCTGCCGGGGTTGAAGAAGCTGTTCATGCGCCATGCCATGGGGTTGGTGGGCGATCTGCCCAAGATGATGAAGGGTGTGGCGTTATGAGCCCCGATCAACGCCTGGACCGTCAGCTGGCCTTCATCGCCGAGTTGGACAAGATGAAGGGCATCATCCGCCATACGCCGCTGATGGACCGCAGCCGCCGCGAGACCGATGCCGAGCATAGCTGGCATATCGCGGTGATGGCTCTGCTGCTGGCCGAGCATGCCGACCAGCCGGTCGATGCGATCAAGGTGATGAAGATGCTGCTGATCCACGACGTAGTCGAGATCGATGCCGGCGACACCTTCATCTATGACGACAAGGGCAATGCCGACAAAGCTGAGCGCGAACAAAAGGCCGCCGACCGTTTGTTCGGCCTGCTGCCCGACGATCAAAACGCCGAACTGCGCGCGCTGTGGGAAGAGTTCGAAGCCCGCGAAAGCCCGGAAGCCCGCTTCGCCTCCAGCATCGACCGTTTCCAGCCGATCATGAACAATCATTATGCCGGCGGCGGTTCCTGGCAGGCCAACAAGGTGCAGCCGGAAACCGTGCTGTCCTTCAACGAAAGCCGCATCGGCGGTGCCTCCCGCCGGCTCTGGGCTCGCATCAAGGAAATGGTGGCGATCTCGGTCGGACGCGGCGACTTTCCGGCCAAGGGGTAAGGCAACCCCTTGTTTTTTCCGACTCTTCGGGGCACCCTCTAGGCCGGAGTCACCCAGGGCGGTGTTGATGCGGTCTTCCCGAAGTCTTATCGGTCTTCTTTTGCTGGCAGCGAATCCCGCCTGGGCGCAAAGCAGCGCCGAGGCGAATGTTCCCGCTCCGCCCGCCACTTTCGCTTCCGCCGACGATCCGCTGACGCTGGCGATCGGGGTGGTGGTGCTGCTGGTGCTGCTGTTCCTGCCGATGCTGCTGTGGATGCGCTTGCAATTGCGCACCGCCGCCGAGCGGGCCAAGCGGCTGGAGACCGAGCAGGAACGCTATACCGAAATCCTGGCTGCCGCTCCCGACGGCTATTACCGCTGGACCTTGTCGCCAGCCAACGAGGTGTTGTCGGAACATTGCTCACGCCGGCTGGCCGTGCTGTTGGGGCTGTTCGGCGGCACTGGGGCCAGTTTCGAGGACATCCTCGAATGTTTCGCCAAGGACGACGCCCAAGAGCTTGAGCAGATGGTGCGGGCCTTGCGCCGCCAGGGCACCGGCTTCGAGTTGGAACTGCCCCTGCGGGACGGCAATCGCCGGGTGCTGATGCTGGCCAATCGCGCTTCCGACGCCGAGGGCGTGCCGCTGGCCGATCTGCTTTGGGTGCGCGACATTACCGAAGGTGTCACCGCCGTCGATCGGCTGGCGGTAGCCAGCAGCGATCTGGCAACCGAACGCGACCGGCTGCGGGCGTTGCTCGATCATCTGCCGATGCCGGTCTGGATGCGCGACGGCGATCTGGCGCTGGTGTCTTGTAACCAAGCCTATGCCCATGCGGTGGATGCCGCCAGTCCGCAAGCGGCGGTCGAGGCGGCTGCCGAACTGGTGCCCGGTCCAGGAATGCGCGAGGCTCGCGCCCTGGCCGCCCGTGCTCGCGCCGCCGGAACCGCCCGGTCCGAACGCTTCCATCTGGTGATGGGTGGAGCCCGCCGGCTGGTGGAGCTGGCGGAATCGCCGATGCCGACCTTGAGCGGCGGCGACGGGCTGATGACGGTGGGCATGGCCATCGACCGCACCCACGAGGAAGAGCTGCAAAATCAGCTGGAGCGCCATATCGCCGCCCATGCCGAGGTGCTGGAGAATCTGGGCACCGCCATCGCCATCTTCTCGTCCGACACCCGACTGGCCTTCTTCAACACCGCCTTCTCGATGCTGTGGCGGCTGGATGCCGACTGGCTGGCCAGCAAGCCGACCTATGCCAACATCATCGACATTCTGCGCGAGAACCGTCGCCTGCCGGAGGTCGCCGACTTCCGCGCTTATAAGGACGAGGAACTGCGCCGCTTCACCTCGATGCTGGAAGCCAAGGAAGATCTTCTGCATCTGCCCGACGAGCGCACCTTGCGCCGGGTGGTCTCGGCCCATCCCTTCGGCGGCCTGATCTTCACCTATGAAGACGTCACCGACGCCCTGGCGCTGGAGCGGTCTCACAAGACCTCGCTGGCGGTGCATCGCGAGACGCTGGACAACCTGCATGAAGGTGTCGCGGTGTTCTCGTCCGACGGACGGCTGCGGCTGCATAATCCGGCCTATCGCCGTATTTGGAACCTGCGCCCCGACGATCTGGAGGACGAACCCCATATCGCCGCCCTGGTGGCGCATCACCGCGATTTCTTCGCTTCCGCCGGCGACTGGCCGGAAGTGCGCGACAGCATCATCGAGCTGTTCTCGGAACGGGTGCCCAAACATGGCCGCTTCGAACGGTCCGACGGCTCCAGCCTGGATTACGCCTCGGTGCCGCTGCCCGACGGCGCGGTGCTGACCACTTGGCTCGACGTCTCGGACTCGGTGCGGGTGGAACGTGCGTTGCGCGATCGTAACGAAGCCCTGGCCGCCGCCGACCGGCTCAAAAGCGAGTTCATCGCCAATGTCTCGGCGGAAGTGCGCACGCCGCTAACCACCATTCTGGGCTTCTCGGAAATTCTGTCGGAAGACTATTTCGGCAAGCTGAACAAGCGTCAGCATGAATATACCCGCGGCATCAACACCGCCGGCCATGCGCTGTTGCAGGTGATGAGCGACATTCTCGACCTTGCCAATATCGAGGCGGGTCAGATGACCCTCAGCCTGAACGCCATGGACATCCATGCCATGCTGACCTCGGTGCTTCAGCTGACCCGCGAGCGGCTGCGCGAAAAGCATCTGGTGCTGAATTTCGACTGCCCGCTGGATATCGGCTGGATTGTCGCCGACGAGCGGCGCATGAAGCAGGTGCTGTTCAATCTTTTGTCCAACTCGGTGAAGTTCACGCCGCCCCATGGTCAGATCACCCTGGCCGCCACCCGCATGCAGGGTCCGGTCGGCGAGGAAGAGGTGGTGTTCACCGTCGCCGACACCGGCCAGGGCATCGCCCCCGACGAGCAGAACCGGGTGTTCGGCAGCTTCGTGCGCGGCGTGCAGAATGATCCGGGTCAAGATGATCTGGGCCAGGGCGGCTCACGCAAGGCCGGCGCCGGTTTGGGCCTGTCGCTGGTGAAAAGCTTCGTCGAGCTGCATGCCGGCCGCATCGAAATCGCCTCGGTGCCGGGCGAGGGCACCACCTTCCTGATCCATCTGCCGGCGGGCAAGGACGATACGATCTAGTTTTAAACGTCCATACCGCCATCACCGCCCCGGAAGCCGCCGAACAGCTCTTCCAGTCCGATGATGCCGAGGATGATCCATTTCAGCTTCCAGACGATCCAGAGCAGAGCCGTAAACACGGCCGCCACGCCGAAGGCGAAGGGAACGGGCAGAAACAGCGGGAAATGCAGCAGGGCGAACAGCAGCCCCAGGATGACGAGCCAGGGCATGGCCTTATCCGATCATTTCCAAAATGCGCGGCCCGGCCATGATGGCAAGAAGCGATCCGGCCAACAGCAACAGAGCGAAGAAAATCCATTTCGCCAGCCGGGTGTCATCATCGCTGGCTGCAACCGCCGTCTGGTTTGTGTTTTCGTTGGTCATCTCTTGCCTTCTGTTCCGGGCTACATGGTTAAGACATCAGTCTGTCTTGCTCCATAGCAACCTGCCAAGGCAAATAATCATTAGGCGTACAGATGACGGCAGACTCGCATCCGCCCGACCACCGCTAAAACAAAAGGGGCTAGCCCGTTTGAGCTAACCCCTTGTTTTAACTGGTGCCGAAACCCGGATTTGAACCGGGGGCCTACTGATTACGAAGGGGTCATAAAGCCGCAGAATTCTGCGGAATCTTCCAACTGAAGTTCCAGCCTAACCCCGTTGTTCCCCGCCAAAGTTGGAAGGTGGGACGCCGGGAAAAAGGAAAGCCCGCGACTTGCACTCGCGGGCCTTCCGGGTACTGGGATATCTGCAGATGGGCCATTATACCGGGAAGCACCCCGGCGCTGCAACTGCGTCGATTCGTCGTCAACAACGTCAGGCTGAACAAGCTGCTCAAAGGAAGGCCGCGCTGGCGGAACACATAGCTAAAACGAAAAAGGAGAACAGGGTCGTTCAAGAGGCCTTGGCCGCTGATGGGCTGACCGCCGAAGAACGAGAGCGTTTTGTCCAACAGGCGCAGCGCAGTGAGAGGGCGAGAACCGCACAGCGGGATGGGAAAAGAAAGCCGAAACCGAAACGCGCCTCTGCACCGCTTCCATCTAAATCCAAAATGTTCATTCCGGCAATGGCTGCAGATGGGGCCCGAGACACCGGCCTGACCATAGGGGCGAAAGCCTGCTTGGTATTCATCTTCGCCCTATCGCAAAAGAGGGAAATGATCACGAAGGCTGGGCTAGCCGCCCTACTGAGTCGCTCGATCAGGCAGGTACAAAGATACCTCGAGGAACTCGAAGATCGGGACTACATAACCCGAGATATGGCGCATTCTGCCGCCGGATGGGTCATTGGCCAAATCATTAAGATCACGGCTAAAGTCCTGCCATTTTTTCAGCGGCCTCGCCCGAGAAATGGCGGTTTTCCAATGGTGACAGAAATGTCCTACATTAACTGCCTATCGGCAGTGAATCCCCCTTACCCCCATGTTCCCCTAGTAGCCGGAGGCTGATTAGAAACGGATAAGCCCCCTAAGGGATATCTCTCTGCCCCCGTTGGGGGCATTCACCCCTGCCCACGCCCTCCTTGCCCGTCAAGGAAACCGCCTCCGGCGGTGGCCAATGGCCAGCCTTGACCGGCGTCAGGCTTTGAGCATGTTGGTGAGCATAGCAGGACGGGTTGCCCCGTCCTGCGATTGGCAGAACGGACTGCCTATTGAAAGGAAACAGGTGTTAGCAGCGCGGGTTCCCCGAATTCGACAAGATTCCCATTCGACTCGGAAAAGTAGCTGTTCCAGAAACTCGATAAATTTCTCAGGGTATCTGGATCGCGGTATCCGTTTTTCTGGGCTTTCGAGCCAGTTTCTGCGGGAGGCATCATACCCCCCCCAAGAACATAGATTTTAGCCCCTCCGAAATCGCCCATCATCTGGGCTGTTTTCGCTTTAGCCAGTTCGGCCTTGGGGTCGATTTTGCGGATGGCGTTGTGTGAGTAGAAGCTGCTGATGGATGAATTCTCCAGGCCATCTGTCACCAGGAAGACAACTTTTTTGGCCGCATGATCAGACGCCACTGCCATCGACACTGTTTTTAAGGCCAGCAGAATGTCTGACTGGTCGAGAGTTGAGGTCGATGACTTCAACGCCTCTGTGAGACTGTCGGCGACCATCTTCTGAGCGAACCCTTTTTGCTTTGCCAAGCATTGGCCTAGGTTCCGTGCGGCTTCAATGGGTGTGTTGTCAATTCTGTCAGCGTCGAGAGGCTTCTCGATAACGCCAGTGTGAAGCACCTGGAGATAACGACCTTGGGAAAAAGCCGAGAACTCGGTCACGACAAAGCGCACCCCAGGTCCGACAAGACGCATGGCATTTTCAAGAACCGACTGTTGCAGCGGTTGGTCGAGCAAAACCGTTTGATCAATTACGATATAGACCAAGCCATCATATGGAGTAGTCGGTGGGGCAATGCGGGTAGCGGCGTAGCAACTGGGGACATCGTTGTCGAGCCCAGCAAAAGCCGGCGGTACCATGGCTGCAAACATCAACAGCCCGGTTAATGTGATTTTGGATGTCCAGCTCATTTCAGTCCTCGGCCAGGGCGCTGAGAAGGTCAGGATTAATCGCCGGAGCTCGCTCGCTTTTGAGCCGGTTGAAGGCCTGCAAAAGCGACGTTTGCTGTTCACTCGTCAGATTGTGCCGCTTGACCAGATCGGCAATTACCTGTGAGCGACTCTCCTTTCCTGCGTCGAGAAGCTCTATCGCCATTGCCTCATAATCCGGCTCTTTGGCGGCCTGGACGGCGACAGGTGGTTGTGAGACGACTGGAGACGGCGGAACGACAGGCGTTTTCACTGCGGTAGGGGCTTCATTTTCGGTCACATGTTCGGTCACGGAGGCCATGTAGGCATCCATGAAGCTGAATGACCGCATATTGTCGCGATAGCCCGGATTCAGGCTTGAGAGATGGCTCCGCAATTGGCCAAGGCGCATGTCTGCACGGAGTGCTACAGGACGCACGACCTTTCGCAAGAAAGCATCATAGCTTATTTCGCCCTTTGTGACGAAATAAGCATGTTCGGCTCCTTCATCAAAGAAAGAATATTTGTAGCCAGTCAGGATGCCGATCAGCTGTGTGAACACATAAATTAGAGCAAGGATAATAATCCCGGCATCATTGGCAAGCTTGGCATCATTTTTAATATCTTTGGTGGCGTTGGAGCGTGCCGTGCTGACTTCATCTTTGAGCGAGTTCGGCAGGGCATTGGCATTGACATTGCCTGCTGTCGCATTCCCATTGCTGAACATGGCGTCGTAATTGCCGGTCCCGTTCGAGAGGCCGGAGACTTCCTGGTCCTGCTGGCTGTTGTATTCAAAATGACGGTAAGCCGTGGTTGCGACGCCAAACACCACGATGAAGACGACGGACAACACCAGACGCAGGCGGCGCGGTGCCATGGAACTGAAGGATGTCGCGTTGATTCGCGCGGCAAGACGGGCGTTGGGGTCGAGATGCCCATCATCAGCTTGATTGTCGCCAGGGCCGACAGCCTTGACGGTGTCTCCGTGTTTGCTGCCATTCTCGTTACGGAAGCCGCCATTCTGCCGGAAGCTTGCCTGCACTCTGGCCAGCAGAGTATTGCGGAACATATCCTCGCCGGCGCCATGGGTGATGATCAGCGCAATGATCGCAATGGCCAGAGCCACGATCGTACCGACGACCATGGCCAGGGCAGGAGTGATGTCCTTTGACATCAGGGGAGCGACAAGCAAACCGGTGCCGATGGCTTCGGCGATGGTCAGTGCCGCCAGGACAAGCCACAGGAACAGCGACATGGGGCGGCGCCCATTCTGCTGCGAGAGCTTCAGAAATTCGCGCGCTCGGGAAAAACCGATAGGGCCGACGGTCTGATCGCCCAGACTGTCGCAATAATAGTCGTAAAGGGCGCGTTCGGCCGGGACGACCAATCGCACATCGACATAGCTCGCGTTCGCATCATGAGTCCGGTCCGGGTGATATTCGCCCGTGCCTTCGGTCATTTTTTTCCATCTGTTCATTTCACCGAAAATCGGCAGAGCAACGAGGAAATCTTTTCCCCAAAGCGTCTTCGTATATTTCAGCCAAATGATAAAAGTCACTGCCAGGACGATGGCCGCAGTGGCAGCAATCAACCAGATATTTTCCAGCATGAGCGGAACACCAGACATTACCCACTCCCCTTGAAGACGCGAAATCTGAAACGGTTTTACGGTTAGCTGATCATCTGACAGCGGCAGGTTTATACAGAGCGGCAAATTCTTGGGAATTTGCATAATAATGCAGTCTGCCATTTTGTGCGCCAACCCCGCTATTGGGGATCAAAATGTCTGCACAGGAGATAACCTGCTGCTTATCCTCAACAAAGATACGGTATAAGAAGCCATTATTAGCTTCATATGTGTTGGCAACGGCATTCAGAGAGTATGCAGGCTTCGCCGCTGATTGGTTTTTAACCTTCGACCAATTTGGGAACACTTTGACAGTTGGATCGCTAATAGGCCTCGCGCCCGAGCGGAGGACACCAACCCCTGAAAGGGCAACAAGATTATCGTTCACCGAATAAACCCAAGGAACTCCATTCATGCCGGGCACGAACTCAGCTGTGCTGTACTCTTCAATGGGTTTGCCGGTTGCCAGGCTTTTCACGGTCCCGCCTTGCCGTGCACGATCTTCAGTGCAGCTTGAGGTCGGTGGCGAGGCCGCGAAGGCTTGGGAGATGAAGCCAAAGGATATTGCAGGCGCTTTTGTCCCTCCGGCCTCGTCTATAAGCGAGGGCAAGGAGCCTGATACCGGTTGTCCGCCGAAATCCACCAAGGCCTTTTTGACGGAAGGCGAAGGCTGAGGAGCTGTAGGTGTCGGTTCGGGAGGCGGTGGACTTGTGGTGGCAGTGGCCGTTGAAGCTACCGGTGTTGGGGGCGCAGGCGGCGGAGACGATTTCTCGCTAGCATGAGCGGCCTGCGTCGGCTTAGGAGCAACCGTCGTGGTGACAGGGGGCCTATAGAATTGGGTATTTGGCCGATCCTCTTGGATATAGGCCTGCAGGACTTTTTGATTCTGGAATTGAATAATATCGACGCGCCGATTTTGAGAACGCCCCTCTTCAGTGCGATTGTCGGCGACGGGCCGGGTTTCGCCAGCTCCCCAGTAGAAAATTCGAGAAGCGTCTACCCCAACAGAGGCAAAAAGGGCACCGACCGTGTGTGCTCGATCTTCAGAAAGTTTCTGGTTGGACCGGCTGTCGCCCACATCATCGGTGTTGCCGACCATCAAAAGGGGGACTTCATTCCGGGCTTTGACGGACGCCAAATACTGTTCACGCTCGCTACCCTGAAGCTCCCGCAGCTTTTGCTGATCAGGAGCCACAGGTAGGTAAAGTTTAGCTGCGCTGGTGAAATAGGCTTTGGCGGCAGGCGTTAGCTCGGCCGAGCCAGACGGGAAGGCTGAATCTTCCCAGCGATCCACATGCCCGACACGAACTTGTTCTTCCTTCGTAGCAGCGGCGCCAGTCGAGGTTGCAGGTTGGTGCCAGATGATATCGTCTTGCCGGACCGTGGTGCCCGCCTGTTGGGCGATCTTTTTCATCGCGCATGAACGGGCGTCCATATCCCGTCCGATGAGATCGCCGATGAGGCCGCCGACGAGAACACCGGCAATGGCTCCGCCTGCTTTCTTGCCGCCGATGAAGTATCCCGCGATGCCAGCAGCCGCGGCAAAAACGGTGGCCATTGCCGCTTCATTTTGACGATCGCAAGCCGAATCAGCCGATTGGTTGCTCGGAGAAGTCGCTGGTCTGGGAGAGTTATCTGAAACACAACTCGTTAACGACGAGAATAAGGTCATCAGCGCAGCTACGGATGCCGTCGTGCGCAATCCCAATTTATGGCAACGCATGAAATATCCCCTCTAGCGTTATTGAGCGCGAGAATTCCCCAGAATCTCAGCGCTCCACGGATATTGGCGGTGAGGATATCCTTTGTAGCTGAGGCGTCAAATAGCAATTTCAATCTAATGATTCTTAAAATTTAAACGCACACCTATAGCTATAGATGGCCTTTTCGGCGTGATAGGCATGGGTATTTCGCCGCATTCCCGTAAGCCGCCATTGTGAGGTGGTGGCGGCTTGGCGCCGATCATGGCAGCCCAGTTCGTTGGTGGGCCATGCCTTGCCATCTTCCCAGGTGACAACGGCCTGGATCAGGTTCCCGCCGCGGTCCAATAGATTGTCCGCCACCGTGACCATGAGGAGGTTCAGTACCGCACGAGGTCGGATGGTTAAAACTGCCGTCCAGGCTTCGATCTCACGGCCAGGCCCAAGCCGATCCGCAATAATGGCCAGAGCCGAAGCCGACGATCGTGAAACTCCCGCGTTGCAATGGATAAGCAGACTTCCGCTGATATGGCGGCGGCCAAAAGCGAGAATATTGGCAACGTCGGTAAGGACCGGATAGCGAAAGCGATCGTCGTCGTCACCCTGCTGGCAGTGGTGCTGCTCGCCTGGCCCGGGGTCGCCCACTAAGCCACCAGATAGAACCCCGGCCCTCAAGGGAGGAGGGGCCGGAGCTCTATGGGGCATATAAACCGGCATAAAATGCATCAGCATAGTTCTATTTTCCCTGGGATATGTGGCTATGCAACCGGCATGAAAACCGGCAAAATCCAATCATGAATATCGCTAGCATGGAACCTATGGTGCCTGAGGAGGCATCGGTTGCTCTTGAAGACGAGGTGGTCACGCTGATCGCTGAGGCGAACCAGCTGGCTGGCCGCGTCCATCCGATCCTACAGAACTCGATCGGCGATCTTGTTCGGTCTATGAACTGCTATTATTCGAATCTCATCGAGGGACATGATACCCATCCGCGAGATATTGACCGGGCGCTCTCCAATGATTTCTCGGCCGAGCCCAGACGGCGTGAATTGCAGCTCGAAGCGGTGGCGCATATCCATGTCCAGCGGCTGATCGATACAGGGCAGGATCCCGATGTGTGGCCGGCTTCTGCCGCCTATGCCAGCTGGCTTCACAGGGAATTCTGCTCACGGCTGCCGACGGAAATGCTTTCGGTGACCCATCCCGGTACTGGAGAGCATCTACCAGTTGTGCCAGGCGAGTGGCGAAGCCGTGACGTTCAGGTTGGTCGCCATCTGCCTCCGGAGCCTGATGACTTGCCCGTCTTCATGGAGCGCTTTGAACGGGCGTATCAGTCGCCGCCACTCAGCAAATTTCGTCAAATCCAGACCGTGGGCGCCGTGCATCATAGGTTTTTATGGATCCATCCTTTCCTTGATGGCAACGGGCGTGTCGCGCGGCTGATGTCGCATGCGTTATTTAAGCGCCTGGGTATCGGAACCAGCCTGTGGTCAGTAGCACGGGGCCTAGCTCGCGAAGAGAATCTCTACAAAAATCTGCTGATGCAGGCTGACGGGCCCCGCGAGGGCGATCGTGACGGTCGGGGAAATCTCACACAGCGCGGCCTGATCCAGTTTTGCAAATTTTTCCTGGATCGTGCCATCGATCAGGTTCGCTTCATGAGCGGTCTTCTCGAGCCGGATACTTTACTTTCGCGCATTGAAATCCATGTCGAGGAAGAGATTCGTGCCAAAAGGCTTCAGCGCGGAAGCTTCGCTGTGCTGCGCGAGGCAGTGCTTGCCGGCGAAGTGGAGCGAAGCAAGATTCCAATGCTGACAGGATATGAAGAGCGTGGGGCGCGGAATGTGACGGCGGCCTTGGTGGAACGTGGCATGCTGATCGCCTCTTCCCACCGAGCACCGCTCCGTCTCGCATTCCCAGCCGCCGACGTAGAGCGGTGGTTCCCTAACCTCTATCCGGCCAATTTATATCGGTAGAGTCCAAACGCCATCTTTGGACTCTACCGAGTGGGTTTCAGGTCACCGAGTTGCCGTTACGGTCAACGCCGCGTCCTCCGCCGCCGGCTCCTTGACCGTCTCGGCCCAAGGCCTTGACGAGTTTTTCGATGGCTTGCGTATTTGCCTGCATGGCCTGCATCATCGGAACCCCCCCCCTTTGCCTCCTCCCGTCGAATAGGCCGCTTCGGCGCCGTTCCAAGCCGTTTCGGCGCCGGCTTTAGCCGTACCCGCGACGGCCCGGAAGAGGTTGGTCGCGCCGACGGCGCCATGCTGATAGACCCCTCCCATCCCCGTTTGCTGCGCCAGCCGGACCATGGTAGGGCCGGAGTCTCCCCCACCGAAACCGCCGGCGCCGCCGGCCGGTCTGGAAGCGCCGTACATTCCGGCGCTAAGCGTCATTTTTGCGCCGGCGACCACCGCGGCGGCCGGGCCCGCACCGTCATTGGCACCTGAGATATTGCTAGCCAGTGTCTTGGACGAGAGATGGAGCAGCACGGAGGCGAAGCCGATCACGAACATGTAGAAATACTGGTCTGAAAAGACCCGGAAGGCATCGATGGCGGTCGGTTGATTGACGACCTGATCGGACGCGCTGACAGTGGTGTTCTGAAGCTGGCTGGTGGCCTGCTGTTTCATCGTATTGGCAGCCACCTCTGCGTCGAGATCGGCTTGGATAGCGGCCTGATCGGCTGTGAGAACGTCAGAGCTGGCCTCTGCTGCTTTATCGGCGCTCAGTTTTTTCTGATCGGCCAGAAATGCTTGAGAAGCGACGTTATAGGCCTCTTGGGCGGCATTGATCGTCTGTTGAATCGCGGCGTTCTGATTTGCAACGGAAGATGAGGTTGGCTTGCTCCCAGAGTCGGATGATAACGTTTCCCACAGCGATGCTTGGTCAAGGGCGGTTCATCATGGGTCAGCTCAAGATTAGATATCTTGTCGCGAAGCGCCAAAAAGGGGGGCATGACCTTTACAATTGGCAGCCCTCTGAAGCCTTGCGAAAGGTTGGATTCAAGGCCCAGCCACTTGGCAAAATTCTTGTTGATGCGATCCGAAAAGCTGAAGCACTGAACGCCGAAGTCGATGCTTGGCGCGCCGGCATGGTGCCTCAAGTCAACAAGCCCTACACCATTCCCTGGCTCGTCAAGCTGTATAAAGCCGACGAGGTTTACACCGACCTGAAGCCCAAAACCCAGCAAGGCTATGATCAGTGGCTCAAGGAAATCGAGACTTGGTCTCAGCGGGCCGGGCACCCACCGATCAAGACCATCGAGCGCCGGCACGCCAAGGAGTTCTATCGCTCCATGGCGGCGACGCCTCACAAGGCCAATGCCGTCCTCAGGGTCTTGCGCATCCTTCTCCGCTTCGCCGTTGATGAAGGTTATCTGCCTGCCAATCCGGCCGAGAAAATCCACCTGAAGGACTGCAAGCCTCGCGACGCAGTTTGGACGGCGGAGGAAATCACCCAGTTCTGCAAGGTCGCCCATGCTGAGAACCGGCCTTCCATGGCGCTGGCTGTGCTACTGGGCGCGAATCTGGGTCAGCGTGAGGGCGACATCCTGCGCTTGACCTGGGGACAGTATACCAATCAGGCCATTTCGCTCCGGCAGGGCAAAACGAACGCCTTTGTGTCTGTGCCGGTCACCGACGAGCTGAGAGAGGCTTTGGCCAGCACGCTGCGCAGTTCGCCGACGATCCTCGTCAGCGAGACGACCGGACGCCCTTATCAGAGCTTCAATTTCGGCCATGTATTCCGGGAGATTGCCCGCAAGGCCGGGATAGGCGATCATCTGCGCTTCATGGATCTGCGTCGTACCGCCGTCGTCTGGCTGGCGGAAGCAGGATGTGAGATTTACGAGATCGCCGCCATCACCGGCCACAGTCTGAGTCGGACAGTCGATATCATGGAAGTCTATCTGCCTCGGAATCGGGCCATGGCGCGCAACGCGATTGCCAAGCTGAATGAGTACAGACGGAAAACAAAGTTGGAAGTTTAAACGGAGAAGCTGGAAGCCGAGTTGGAAGGAACCCCTTCGGCAGCAACGAAAAAGCCCCCGAAAAGCTTTGCTTTTCAGGGGCTTAGACTGGTGCCGAAACCCGGATTTGAACCGGGGGCCTACTGATTACGAATCAGTTGCTCTACCGCTGAGCTATTTCGGCGAAATCGAGGGCGCAAACTACCGTTTTCCCTCGATCAACGCAAGCATCTGCTTGTTAAGCCTGTGTATCCACGCCGCTGGTGTTTTCGGCGGTCGGCTTCGGGCCGCCCTTCGACACACCCACCATGGCCGGACGCAGCAGGCGATCGGCGATCACATAGCCGGGCTGCATCTCCAGAACCACCATGCCCGAAGGCTGGCTGGGGTCTTCGACTTCCATCATCGCCTGATGCAGATGCGGATCGAAGCGATGACCCAAAGCCTCGACCTTCTTGATGTTATAGCGCTCAAAAGCCGACAGCATGGAACGCTCGGTCAGTTCGACGCCTTCGGCCAGCTTGTGGGCCATGCTGTCGTTCTCGCGGGCTTCCACCGGGATGCTTTCCAGGGCGCGATGCAGATTGTCGGCCACCTGCAGCATATCCTTGGCGAAACCGGCGACGGCATATTTGCCGCGATCCTCGGCCTGCTGTTCCAGGCGGCGGCGGACATTCTCGGTCTCGGCGACGGCGCGCAGCAGCTGGTCCTTCAGGGTCGCCACTTCGGCTTCAAGCTCGGCCTCGCGGCCCGGACCAGAGGCGGAGTCATTGGCCTCGGCCTCGGGCGCCGGGGTTTCGGCGGAGTTGGCGGGGGTCGGAGTTTCCTGCTCGGTCATGGGAGTCGGTCCTGTTTCTCTTGCTAGTCAGTTCAGCCGATAAGACGCCCGACCATCTTGGCCGTGTAGTCCACCAGCGGGATGATGCGGGCATAGTTCAACCGCGTGGGACCGATGACGCCGATGGCGCCGACGATCTGCTCGCGGCTGTTGTGATAAGGCGCGACGATCATGGAGCAGCCCGAAAGCTGGAACAACTCGTTTTGCGCGCCGATAAAGATTTGCACGCCTTCGGCCGCATTGGCGGCATCCAGAAGGCCCAGCAGATATTCCTTGGTCTCCAGCGCCTCGAACAGCGAGCGGATGCGCTCCAGATCGTCCAGCGCCGTGACATCGTCCAGCAGATGCGACTGTCCGCGCACGATCAATTGTCCGCTCTTGCCGCCCGCCCAGGTGGCCAGCCCGGCCTCGACCACCTTGCCGGTCAGGCGGTCCAGCTGGGTGCGCTGGTCGGTCAGTTCGCTGGTGATGCGCTCATGCACCTCGTCCAGGGTACTGCCGGCGATGCGGGAGTTCAGATAGTTGCTGGCCTCGCGCAGGGCCGAGGGGGTGACGTCGGGGGGAATATCCAGCACCCGGTTTTCCACCAGCCCGTCGCCGGTCACCAGAACCAGCAAAGCACGGCCGGGGCTTAAGGGCACGAATTCGATATGTTTCAGCGCCAATTGCGTCTTGGGCGCCAGCACCAGACCGGCGCAGCCCGCCAGGCCGGACAGGGTGGACAGGGCGTCTTCCAACAGGCCGTCGAGGCTTTTGCCGGTGGCTTGGCAGCGTTGCTCGATACGTTCCCGCTCTTGAACAGGGAGTTGACCCAGCTCCAGCAGGCCCGAGACGAACAGCCGCATTCCCGCCTCGGTCGGCAGCCGGCCGGCAGAGGTGTGGGGCGCGTAGAGCAGCCCGGCTTCCTCGAGGTCCGACATCACATTGCGGATGGTGGCCGGCGACAGAGACTGGGACAGCCGGCGCGACAAAGTGCGCGAGCCCACCGGTTCGCCGGTCTCGACATAGGCGTCGACGATCTGACGGAAAATCTCCCGCGACCGTTCGCTGAGTTCGACGACGTTGTTGCTGCGCGTCATCCCTTGGCCGTTCATCCCTGGGGTTTGGCTGGTTGGCAAAATTTAGTGGTCCCTATTGCTTGCGTCAACGTGGACTCGGGAGCGCGAGAAGACTAACGTGCGCGCAAACATTCACCCTTCGTATTAGAGGACAGGATCATGAGACCATCGGGCCGCACCCCGGATCAGCTTCGCGCCATTTCGCTGGAGCCCGGCTTCAGCAAATATGCCGAGGGTTCCTGCCTCGCGCGGTTCGGCGATACCCATGTTCTCTGCACCGCCAGCATCGACGAGAAAGTGCCGCCGTTCCTGCGGAACACCGGCAAGGGCTGGGTGACGGCGGAATATGGCATGCTGCCCCGTTCAACCCATACCCGCACCGACCGCGAAGCCGCCAAAGGCAAGCAGTCGGGCCGCACCCAGGAAATTCAGCGTCTGATCGGCCGCTCTCTGCGCTCGATCACCGACCTGACCGCCCTGGGCGAGCGTCAGATCAAGATCGACTGCGACGTGCTTCAGGCCGATGGCGGCACCCGCACCGCTTCGATCACCGGGGCTTATGTCGCTCTGTATCTGGCGCTGAAGAAGCTGGTGGATGGCGGCGTGCTGCCGGCCATTCCGCTGATCGGTCAGGTGGCGGCGGTGTCTTGCGGCATCTATCAGGGCACCCCGGTGCTGGATCTGGACTATGCCGAGGACAGCAACTGTCAGGCCGACTCCAACTTCGTGCTGACCGCCGATGGCCGCATCGTCGAGATTCAGGGCACGGCGGAAGAGCATCCCTTCAGCCATGAAGAATTCCTGGCTCTGCTGGGTCTGGCCAAGAAGGGCGTCGAGGAGCTGGCGGTGGCGCAGAACAAGGCGCTGGGCCTATGACCGCCCCGCGCCGCTTCGAAGGCGGAAAGCTGGTGATCGCCAGCCATAACGCCGGCAAGGTGCGCGAGATCGGCGAGTTGCTGTCGCCCTATGGCGCCGAGGTGGTTTCCGCCGGAGCGCTGGGCCTGCCCGAGCCCGAGGAAACCGGTTCGACCTTTGTCGAGAATGCCGAATTGAAGGCGCTGGCGGCCGCCAAGGCTTCGGGTTTGCCGGCGCTGGCCGATGATTCCGGGCTGGCGGTGGATGCCCTGCTGGGTGCGCCGGGCATCTATTCCGCCCGCTGGGCCGGTCCGACCAAGGACTTCGCCCATGCCATGGCCAAGATCGAAGAGCAGATCGGCGACAATCCCGACCGCAATGCCCAGTTCGTCTGCGCTTTGTCGCTGGCCTGGCCCGACGGCCATGTGGAAACCTTTGAAGGCACCATCAAGGGCCAGCTGGTCTGGCCGCCGCGCGGGGAAAATGGTTTCGGCTACGATCCGATGTTTCTTCCCAAGGGCCGTTCCGAGACTTTCGGCGAAATGCCATCGGACGCCAAGCATGCCATCAGCCACCGCGCCGAAGCCTTCGGCAAGCTGGTCGAGGCTTGTTTCCAAGGAAGCTGATCCAAAGCGGCTGTTCGAGCGCGCGCTTCGTCTTAGCAGAAAACTCTTACGCTGACGCGTTGGGCCATTGAGGCCCCCGCAGCGACGACGAAGCGTAAGCGAAGGAGAGAAGCGGAGGAAAGCCCAGGAGCCGGAACGGCGACGCCCGGCGCTTGAGGGACATATTCTTCAACTCTCTTTGCCGGTAAATTCGCACAGGTCGGCCACCGGACAAGCGCCGCAATCGGGCTTGCGGGCCTTGCAGATATAGCGGCCATGCAGGATCAGCCAGTGATGGGCATGCAGGCGGAATTCCGTCGGCGTGACTTTCTCTAGCTTTTCCTCGACCGCCAGCACCGTCTTGCCGGGGGCCAGGCCGGTGCGGTTGCCGACGCGGAAGATATGGGTGTCCACCGCGATGGTGGGATGGCCAAAGGCGATGTTCAGCACCACATTGGCGGTCTTGCGCCCGACGCCGGGCAGGGCTTCCAGGGCTTCGCGGTCCTCGGGCACCTCGCCGCCGTGAAGCTCGATCAGCTGCGAACAAAGGGCGATGACATTCTTGGCCTTGGTGTTGAACAGGCCGATGGTCTTGATATGCTCTTTCACCCCGTCTTCGCCCAGCGCCAGCATGGCCGCCGGATGATCGGCGATCTTGAACAGAGCGCGGGTCGCCTTATTGACCCCGACATCGGTGGCCTGGGCCGACAGCACCACCGCCACCAGCAGGGTGAAGGGGTTGACATACTCCAACTCGCCCTTGGGCTCGGGATTGCGTTCGGCCAGGCGGGCGTAAAACTGGTGGACTTTTGCGCGGTTCATCTGCCTTCTATCTCCCTGCGGCGGGCCATGATAGCATCCCCGCCGATAAGGGAAAGCAACGGGAAGGATCGGTCGATGCGGGTTTTCCGCCTGATGGGTTTCGCCGCCTTGGCGGGCGCTCTGCTGGCTGGATGTTCCGGCGGCAACGAGAAGCCGGTGCCGGTTTCGACCCGTACCGAAGTCAAAGCCCCCTCCAGCCAGAAGGCCAGCGTCTTCGATCTGAAGCGTTCGAACGACAATCTGTCCTATGCCCAGACCCTGCGCCAGGGCGGCGAGCTGGCCCAGGCCCGCACCTATGCCGAAGCCGCCATCAATGACTGGCCGGCATCGCCCCAGGCCTGGGGCGAGATGCAGGCCATCTGTCAGGCCCAGTCCGACAAGCTGTGCCAGCAGCATGCCGAATTCTTCCATGACAAGGTGACCTCTCTGGCCGACCTGCCGCCTCGGGTGGCGGTGCTGGGGCTGCGGAACCTGTTAGAGGACAACGACCCCAACGACCGTGACGAGCCAAAGCCGGCCAAGACCAGCCCAGGCAAAACCAGCATGGGCGCCAAGGCTCCGTCGTCCCACGATTCCCAACGGATCGACGAATGGACCTATGCCATGGCCCAACATATGATGGCCTTCTATGACCGCCGCGACAAAATGGCGGCTGTGCGCGATGCGCCGGTCGAGCGGCTGGTGGTCGACAGCTATCCGCCGGGCACCATCGCCGCCACCATGCTGGCGATCGGCGTGGCGGGCTATGGCATCTCCCAGGCTGTCAAATAGGCCGAGACATTGGAACTTCTCGGCCAGATCAATCCGCTTTACAGCGTCTCGGGCGCTCTGGTGGGCCTGCTGATCGGCATGACCGGCGTCGGCGGCGGCTCGTTGATGACGCCGCTGCTGATCCTGATCTTCGGCATGGCCCCGGCCACCGCCGTGGGCACCGATCTGCTCTATGGCTCGGTCACCAAGATGTGCGGCACCGCCGTGCATTCCAAGGGTCAGCGGGTGCAATGGAAGGTGGTCGGGCAATTGGCCGCCGGCAGCCTGCCCGCCACCGCCGTCACCCTTTGGGCGATGGCCAGCTTCGGGTTACAGAAGACCGGCACCCTGTTCGCCACCGTGCTGGGGGTGGCGCTGTTGCTGACCGCGCTCAGCATGGTGTTCCGCCCGAAGATTCTCGACTATACTCGCAAGCATGGCCGACCCATGCGGCCCCAGTTGCGACTGGCGCTGACGGTGCTGACCGGTCTGGTGCTGGGCTGCGTCGTCACCCTGTCCTCGGTCGGGGCCGGGGCACTGGGCGTCACCGTGCTGCTGCTGCTTTATCCGGAACTTCCGCCGGCCCGGCTGGTGGGAACCGACATTGCCCATGCGGTGCCGCTGACCTTGCTGGCCGGCATCGGCCATTGGGTCTTGGGCGGCGTCGATTGGGCGCTGCTGGTGTCGCTGCTGCTGGGGTCGGTCCCCGGCGTGCTGATCGGCAGCCATCTGTCGGCCAAGATGCCGGAAACCCTCTTGCGTCTGACCCTGGCGGCGGTGCTGGTGGTGGCGGGAGCCCGGCTGCTGTGAGCCAGCGCATTCTGTTCATCACCTCGAACCGGGTCGGCGATGCGGTTCTGACCACCGGCATCCTGTCCTGGCTGCTGGAACGGAACCCCGAGGCCAAGCTGACCGTCGCCTGCGGCCCGCTGGCCCAAGACCTGTTCCGCCATATTCCCCAGTTGGAACGCATCATCCCGATGAAAAAGGGCCGCTATTCCGCCCATTGGCGGCGGCTTTGGGCTCAATCCGTGGGGACGCGCTGGGATCTGGTGGTGGATTTGCGCCATTCTGCCTTTTCCTGGCTGGTCTGGACCCGCCGGCGGATGATTTTCTCGCCCAGTTCGGAAACGAAACATCAGTTGGACCAGCTGGCCGCCTGCGTCGGCGCCGACCCCGCGCCCTTGCCGCGCCTGTGGTTGGATGAGGAGACCCGCGCCGAGGCCGAGCGGCTGATCCCTGACGGTGGTCCGGTGCTGGGCATCGGCCCCACCGCCAACTGGACCGGCAAGATGTGGGGAGCAGACAATTACGCCGCTCTGATCCAGGCCCTGACCGGCGAAGGCGGCGTTCTGGCCAAAGCCCGCGTGGCGGTGTTCGGCGGCCCCGGCGAGCAGGAAGCGGCGCGTCCGGTGTTGGACAGCATCCCCCCCGAGCGGCGTATCGATCTGGTGGGGGCTTGTCCGCTGGATCTGGCCGGAGCCTGCCTGGAGCGTTGCAGCCTTTATGTCGGCAATGATTCCGGCCTGATGCATCTGGCCTGTGCAGCCCGCATTCCGGTACTCGGGCTGTTCGGTCCCTCGCGCCAGGAAATCTATGGCCCTCGGGGCGAGCGGACGGCTTTCTTGCGCACGCCGGAAAGCTTCGAGGATTTCGTCGCCCGCCGGGTCTGGGACCCCAAGGACATCACCGGCCTGCTGAACAGCATTCCGGTGGGAAAAGTGGCGGAAACCGCGGCTCGGCTTCTTATTTTGAAAGCGTAATGTCATGCTTTTCCAGAAGCCCTTTGCCCGGCGGGCAAAGCAGGCTTAAAATGCGGCCAAATTTGGGGACGCTAGGGACTTCTTAAAGCCTGGCGTGATGTGATCGGACCATTCGGTCTTGAAAGGGAATCATCCAAGATGAAGCGGATTCTGGTAACGGGGGGTGCCGGCTTTCTCGGCTCGCATCTGTGCGAACGTCTGGTGGCGGAAGGCAACGAGGTGATCTGTGTGGATAACTTCTACACCGGCACCAAGGACAACATCCTGAATCTGTTGAGCAATCCCTATTTCGAGCTGGTGCGTCACGACGTCACCTTCCCCCTCTATATCGAGGTGGACGAGATTTATAATCTGGCCTGCCCGGCCTCGCCGGTGCATTACCAGTTCGACCCGGTGCAGACCACCAAGACCTCGGTGCATGGCGCCATCAATGTGCTGGGGCTGGCCAAGCGCACCAAGGCGAAGATTTTCCAGGCCTCGACCTCCGAGGTTTACGGCGACCCCACCGTCCATCCCCAGGTCGAGGAATATCGCGGCAACGTCAATCCGATCGGCCCGCGCGCCTGCTATGACGAAGGCAAGCGCTGCGCCGAGACGCTGTTCTTCGATTACTGGCGTCAGCATGGCACCCGCATCCGCGTCGGCCGCATCTTCAACACCTACGGTCCGCGCATGCATCCCGACGATGGCCGCGTGGTGTCCAACTTCATCGTTCAGGCGCTGAAGGGCAATGACATCACCATGTATGGCGACGGCTCGCAGACCCGCTCTTTCTGCTTCTGCACCGACACCGTCGACGCCTTCATCCGCCTGATGGCCGCCGATGATTCGGTGACCGGCCCGATCAATATGGGCAATCCCCACGAGATGACCATCCGCGAGCTGGCCGAGCGCATCGTCGCCATGGTCGGTTCGAAGTCCAAGCTGCAGTTCAAGCCTCTGCCCCAGGACGATCCGCTGCAGCGCAAGCCCGATATCAGCAAGGCCAAGGAAAAGCTGGGCTGGGAACCCAAGGTGCCGATCGAGGAAGGTCTGACCAAGACCATCGCCTATTTCGACGCCCAGCTGAAGGCCGGCAAGTTTTCGAATATCCGCCGGGGTTAAAAGGCGAGAGCGATGAAGTTTTCTCTGTCTCTGCCGGACTCGGTTTCCGAGTCCTTTTCCCTGCTGTTCGTGGCGGACCCGGTGCTGCGGCGCTGGGCGCTGGACCGGTTGCGCAAGCGCTGGCCGCAGACGGAAAGCTTCACCGCTCATAAGCCGCCTTATCTGCCGGCAGTGCCGGCCGAAGCGGCCTTAAGCGATGGCGGCTTCAAGGAACTGGCGGTGGCCGGGGCTCCGTCCGGCAGCCTGATCCTGCATCTGCCGGAAGAGGATGTGACGGTCGAGACCGGGGAATGCCGCAGCCTGTTCACCCGCGATTTCGATGCGCTGGAAACCGAACAGGGACTGCATGCCTTCGCCTGGCTGCCCCTGCAACCCGACACCGATCCCGCCTGGGTCGCCGCCTTGTGGCAAGGTTGGTCGGCCCATCACGGCCTGCCCCAGTCCGGCATGCCGGCCTGGTCGGCCATGGTGGCGGCGCGGCGGGCGTTGAATATTCTCGACTATGCCCGCCATGCCGGCGGGTTGCCGGGGCCGAAGGAACAGACGGTAGCTCGTCTGGCCGCCCATGCCGGAGCGATTCTGGAACAGTTGGACTGGCGCGAGGACGGCAGCCACGACACCCGCCTGATCGCCCAAGGCTGCGCCCTGCTGCGTCTGGGTCTGGCCTTCGGCATGGAAAACCACGCCAAGGCCGGCTTTGCCATCCTGATCGAAGAAGGAAAGCGGCAGTTCGGTTCCTCCGGGCTGATTTCCCAGGGTTCGACCCATCATCATCTGGTGGCGGCGATGGATATCGCCGGTGCCTGGATGGCCGCCAAATCCAAGAGCCGGCCCGAGGCTTCGGCCCTGGAGGCTCTGCTGCGCCGCCTGCTGTCGCCCCTGACCGCGCTGTCGATCAACGGCATTCTGCCTTGGGTCGGCGATCTGTCGGTCGAATTCCCGCCGGCCTTCCTGGCCGGATTGCTGGCCGACGCGCCGCTGGACCAGGGCTGGACCGCGCTGCTGCCGGAAGCCGAGCAGACCGCTTTCGCCGCCTTGCGCGACGATTCCCGGCTCTATGACCTCGAAGCTTTGCGCGCCGACGGCTGGCTGCGCCAGACTGTCGGGCCCTGGAGCGGGCTTTGGCATGCCTTCCCCAATGGCTGGTCGCCGGTACGGGGCTATGGTCATGCCGATATCGGCAGCGCCGTTCTCCATTACGAGGGCGTTCCGATATTCGTCGATCCCGGCAATGGCGCATCCGGCTCGGAAGGCCGGGCCTATCGCTCGGCGGCCGCCCATGGCGGGCTGACCATCGACGGGACCGATCCCTATCCACGCAACCGTGCCATTTATAGCGACGGCTTCCGCCGCGACATCGCCGGCAAGGCTCCGCTGTTGCAGGCCGAATATGACGGCGCGTCTTGCATCTTCGAAGGCTATGGCCGGGTTTTGGGCCATGTCGAGGTTCAGCGCCGCTGGCGGTTCGAGGACCGCATCATGGTTCTGGAAGATGTGGTGAACGGCACCGGGCGCGGCATGCTGGCCCGCAAGCTGATCACCCCGCATCCCCTGGCTTTGCAGGAAGACGGCTCGGTGATTCTGTCGGCGCCGGGGCATTCGTTCCGCATTCGCAGCGAGTTTGCGCCCATCCTTCAGCCGGGCAAAATCTGGACCGCCTGGGGCGAATCCCAGCCGGCCCAGGCGATTGTTTTTGCTGCCCGGGTCAATCTGCCCTGGCAGGGTCGCATCACCGTCGAGCCGATTGCGCCGTGATTGTCGCCCTTGTCGCCCTGGTCCTGACCCTGCCCGCCAGCCTGTTGGCGGTGCGCGGGGTGTTGGGCTGGCTGCGCAAGAAGCAGATCATGGATATGCCGAACGAACGGTCCAGCCACAGCCTGCCGACGCCGCGCGGCGGTGGGCTGGCGGTGACGCCGGTCTGTCTGATCGGCTGGCTGGCCTTGCTGCTGAGCGGCTATGTATTGCCCGGCACCGGCCTTGCCATTCTGGGTGCGGCCTTGCTGCTGGGCCTGTCCTGGATCGATGACCGCCAGGGATTGCCGGCCGGCCGGCGATTGCTGGTGCATCTGGGGGCCTGCGCCCTGGGACTGGCGGCTTTATCGCCGGATTGCCTGATCTTCCAGGGATTGTTGCCTTTCTGGATCGATCGCGTCATCGCCCTGCTGGGCTATGTCTGGTTCGTCAATCTGTTCAATTTCATGGATGGCATCGACGGCATCTCGGGGACCGAGACCGCTTGTATCGCCGCCGGTCTGGCCTTGCTGGCGGCTTTGGACGGGCGGGATTACGCCATCGCCCAGCCGGTAGTGCTGTTCGCCGCCGCCATGGGCTTCCTGTTCTGGAACTGGCATCCGGCCAAGCTGTTCCTTGGCGATTCCGGCAGTGTGCCCTTGGGCTATCTGCTGGGCTGGCTGCTGCTGGATCTGGCGGGACAAGGCCATCTGGCGGCGGCTCTGATCCTGCCGCTCTATTATCTGGCCGACGCCACCATCACGCTGATGCGCCGCCTTTTGCGCGGCGAAAAAGTCTGGCAGGCACATCGCACTCATTTCTACCAGAAGGCCCTGGCCTCCGGGCGCGGTCATGCCGCCGTGGTGCGGGTGATCCTGCTGGCCAATCTGGTGCTGCTGGCCCTGGCGCTGGACTCGGTCTGGATGCCCTGGGCCGCCACAGCCGCCGCAGCAATCGCGGTGGCGGTGCTGCTGCGGCAACTGAACCGAATGGCTAAAGCTTAAAAGCTTGTCGGAGCCGGGGCGATTTCCTTCGGCTCGGCCCCACGCTGCACCTCATCGACGGCATAGCCGCGCTCGGCGGTACCATTCGGCAGCAGGCGGAAGATGCCGTCGATGCCGGCGAACCCGGTCTGGTTGGTCAGAGCCGGAGCCGAGAAATCATGCGGAGCCTTGCGGGCCAGCACGGCGGCCAGAGCGGTGGCGTCATAGCCCAGCGAGGCAATGCGCGGCGGCTTGCCGCCAAAGGCCTTCAAATACCGAGCCTCGAAATCGGCATGGCCGGCAGCGGCAGGGGCGGCGAACCAGGCGCCGTTCAGAGCCGGCTCGGCTCCGCTATTGGCATCGGCCCAAAGCATGGTGCCCAGCAGCTTGACCTTGGCGGGATCGACCCCTTGCATCGACAGCATGGCGGCAAAATTGCGCAGCTTCTGCCCGCCTTCCAGCAGCAGCAGGGCGTCGAAACCGACATCGCCGGTCTTCGGATCAGGATGCACCAGCCGCTTGACCGCCGGAGCCAGATCGGCGGCGGCAGGGTCGTAATATTGTGTCGAGGTCAGGTAAAGATTGGTCGAGCTGTCATTCTGCAGATATTCCGCCACCCTTTGCCCCTCTTCATTCGAAGGAGCCAGGATCGCCAGACGGCTCTTGCCGGTGGATCGGGCATAGGCCGCCACCTGCACCGCCTGCGGGCCGGGCAGGAAGCCCAGCGTATAGACGCCGTCGCCCACCGCGTTGCGATCCGAGGTGAAGGCCACCACCGGCAGATTCAAGGGTTTCGCGACAGTTGCAGCGGCGCGAGTCTCGGCGGCAAACAGCGGGCCTAAGATGATCTCGGCATGCTGGGACACTGCCGTCTGTACGGCGGCGGCGGCCCCTTCGGGCGTGCCCTTGGTGTCGATGGGAACCAGGGTGAAGCTGTCATCCGCCACTTCGAACAGCGCCATCTGGGCGGCATTCAGCAGCGCCGCGCCGACCTGCGCCTGCGGGCCGGTCAGCGGCAGCAGGATGGCGGCGGTGCCCGAACGGTTGGCCAGCGGCTGCAGGCTTTGGCCCGGCAGCGCCTGTTGCGCAGCCGGAACAGTCGGCGTAGCCTCGGAGGAAGGCGGCGGTTCGGCGGCCAGGCTCTTGGTGTCTGACCCACAGAATGATAAGTGTGGGCAGACAGAGATCATCAGCCCCAGGGCCAGCGATGGCACCCAGCGGGCAGGAAAGCGAGGCGAGTGATATGCGGGACGGCGCAAAGGCGGTCTCCCGGTCGAAAGCTGCGGCAGAGCCACAGCCTAGCGACTGGGATGCGGGAAGTAAACCCGCGCCCAAAAATCCTGCTCTGCGGGGCCTGACTCTGGTGGCGACACCCATCGGCAATCTGGACGATATCACCTATCGCGCCGTCAAATTGCTGGAGAGCGCCGACCTGATCGCCTGCGAAGATACTCGCGTGACCGGCAAGCTGCTGACCCTGCTGGGCATTCCGTCCAAGAAACTGACCCCCTATCACGAACATAATGCCGAGAAAGCCCGTCCGGCCCTGATGGCCCGTATGCGCGAAGGGGCGGCGGTGGTGCTGGTGTCGGATGCCGGCACGCCGCTGGTCTCGGACCCCGGTTTCCGGCTGGTGCGCGCCTGCCTGGAAGAAGACATCCCAGTCACCAGCGCCCCCGGCGCTTCGGCCTTGCTGACCGCCCTGCAATTGTCGGGGCTGCCCTCCGATCGTTTCCTGTTCGCCGGCTTCCTGCCCAATAAGGACGGAGCCCGGCGCTCGGTGCTGTCGGAACTGGCGGCGGTTCCCGCCAGTCTGATCTTCTACGAAAGCCCCCATCGCCTGGAAGACAGTCTGGCCGCCATGGCCGAGCTGCTGCCGGGACGCGAGGCGGCGGTGGCTCGCGAACTGACCAAGCTTTACGAGGAAGTCCGGCGCGGCAGTCTGGTCGAACTGGCTGCCCATTACAAAGAAGCCGGTGGACCAAAGGGCGAGGTGGTGATCGTGGTCAGTCCGCCGCCCGAGGCTCCGCCGCCGACCGAAGAAGACTTGGACGCCCAATTGACCAAGGCGCTGGAAAGCCACTCCCCCCGCGACGCCGCCGCTCTGGTGGCCGCGGCATTGGGCCTGCCGAAGCGCACGGTCTATGGCCGGGCGGTGGAACTGGCGGGTCAGCGCCGATGACCGGCAGCCGCCGCGCCCTTGGTTCCGCCGCCCATAAGCGCGGACGCTGGGCCGAGGCGCTGTGCGTGCTGTCCCTGACCTTGCGCGGCTGGCGGGTTATCGCTCGGGGCGTGGTGGCCGGGCGCGGAACCGGCGCCGGCGAGATCGATATCATAGCGAAACGAGGCCGGGTTCTCGCCTTTATCGAGGTCAAGGCCCGCCCCAGTCTGGAAGAAGCCGCTCGGGCCATCTCGGCGGCCCAGCAGCAGAGGCTGGTGCGCGGGGCCGAGGTCTATCTGGCCCGCAATCCCCATTGGGCCGGGCTGGAACCCCGCTTCGACGCCATGCTGGTTGCGCCGGGCCGTTTTCCCCGCCATCTCATGGATGCTTGGTCCAGCCGGCCATGAATGGCACACTGGGTCCGGTTTAACGACGCACTGTAAGGATAAGACCGCCGTGAACAGCCGTTTGTCCCTGTCCGCCCTCGCCCTGATGGCCTGTCTGTCCGTCGCCGCCTGCGATCCCATCACCGGCGCGGTGGTTGGAGCCGCCGCCGCCGCCGGTGTCGCCACCGCCGAGGATCGGGGCTTCGAAGGGGCCGTAGATGACACCAAGATCCGCGTGCAGATCAACGATCTGTGGTTCCGCGAAAGCGATCAGCTGTTCCATGATTGCAGCATGACGGTGAATGAAGGCCGGGTGTTGCTGACCGGCACGGTCAAGGACCCGGAAACCCGTGTCACCGCCGTGCGTCTGGCCTGGCAGGCCTCGGGCGTGCGCGAGGTGATCGACGAGATCGAGGTCACCGACAAAACCACCTTCGGCGACTATACCAACGACGTCTGGATCGCCAACAAACTGCGTTCGCGTCTGATGTTCGACGACAAGGTCAAAAACATCAACTACACGGTCGATGCGGTGAACGGCACCATCTATCTGATGGGCGTGGCGCAAAACCAGGACGAGCTGGACCGGGTGATCGCCCATGCCCGCGACATCAGCGGCGTCAAGCGGGTGGTCAACCATGTGGTGCTGAAGTCCGATTCTTCGCGCCAGAAGCCTAACTAAGGGCGGCAGCGGTGGCCGGCGGCGGAACGGAAACGGCAGAACAGGCCAAGGCGCGAGGCGAGCTGGATCGTCTGGTGCGTCTGGCCGACGCCGCTATCGATCCTGCCGAAACGGCCTTGGCCCTGGCGGTGCTGGACTATCCGCTCCGGGACCGCAATGCCTATCGCCTGCAATTGATGGAACATGCCGGCGAGCTGGCCGAACTGGCGGCGGCCAAGGAGGCGGCGACGGCAGCCGATCGGGCGCGGTTGCTGGGCGGGCTGCTGATGGGGCGGTTGCGCTTCCAACTGGCCGACGAGTTCGACCAGACCGAAGACCCGGTCAATCTGATCAGCCTGCTGGAGACCCGGCGCGGGCCGCCTTTGACCCTGGCCTTGCTGTGGATCGACGCCGCTCGCCGCCAGGGCTGGCGGATCGAGCCGCTGGCCTTTCCCGCCGCCCTGCTGCTGCGGCTGACCGACGAGGCCGGCGGGCGGGTGATCGTGGAAGCCGGCGGCGGCGGCGAGCCTTTGGCCGTGCCGCATCTGCGCGACATGCTGAAAGCGACATCGGGGGCAGCGGCGGAGCTGGAGCCCAGCCATTATGCCGAGCAATCCAACCGCACCTTGCTGATCCGGCTGCAGACCATGATCAAGCTGCGCTATCTGCGCTTAGGCGCGGTGCGAAGGGCCATCGATTCGGCCGAGGCGACCTTGCTGTTCGCGCCTGAGCAAACAGCGCTTTGGCGCGAACTGGGATTGATGTATCTGCGCCAGGGCGATCTGTCTCCGGCGGTCAAGGCGCTGGAGCGCTTCGTCGCCCAATCGCCCAACAGCCCGTCGCGCCATCGCACCAGCGTGCTGTTGCAGGAATTACGAAGCCGTCTGCAATAACGGGCAAAGCTCGCCCGGCTGGGCGGTCTGATACCAGTCCAGCAGAACAGCGGCGTTTGGCTCCCCTTCATTGGGGGCCCAGACGGCGAAGTCCTTGTCGCTGGCCGGGCGATAGGGGCCGGGCTTGATCTCGAACACCGCCGATCCCGGTTCCAGAAAGGCGATGGCATGCCAGACATCGCCGGCAATCTCGGCCACCAGGGTGCCGCCGAGGCGCAGCTCCACCCGCTCGCTCACCCGTCCTTGCTCGTCGAAGCAGAGCACCGCCACAGCACCTTGCAGCAGGGAAAAGGTCTCCCAGCGGCCGCCGTCATGGCGATGGGGCCGGACGTAGGAATCGGGATGGCCCAGATTGACCATCCGCTGGACCGGGTCGGCCAGCTCGGGATGGAGATTGCGATTGCGGCGGCGGCGCGGAGCCTGGGCGGCTTCGGCCGACAAGGCTTCGAGGTCCTGGGCGGTGACGGTCAGCATGGCCCCAGCCTAAAGAAAAAACGGCGCCCAGCCAAGCCGGGCGCCGTTTGATATCCCCAAAATGGCAGAGTTTAGACCGTGCTGCCGGCAGTGACGGTGGACGAGCTGTCCTGGGCCGCCTGCTGCATGCGCATCAGCTGGTCGAACATCTGATTGGCCAGCTGCTGCAGGCTGGTCGTGCTGGACGAGCTGCTGGTGCTGCTGGAGCTGGAAACGCTGGAATTGGTCGCCACCGACGAGGTCGAGTCGGCGTCAGACGGCGGCGGGCCGGGCGGCGGGCCCATCATGGCATCGGCGCCACTGACCGAGCTGCTGGTGCCGCTGGAAGACGAGCTGGAAGCGGAGTTGCCCAGCGAAGCCAGGAAGGACTCGAAGTCGCTGGCGCTGACGCTGCTGGTGGTCGAAGAGCTGCTAGCGCTGGACGATGCGTCGACGGCACCGGCGCCCATGCCGTGATGATGATGGCCCCCCGAGACGCCGCTGGTGCCGCTGCTGCCATCCCCGTCCCCATCCGGGTCGATAGCGCTGGCCAGCGTGCTGCTGGTGCTGCTGACGCTGGAGGTGGTGGCCAGCGACGACGTGGCGTCGGTGCCATCGCTGCTGCCGGTCTGCTGCATCTGCAACAGCAGCGATTGCAGCTCGGCGGCCAACTGCTGGAAGGCCGACGAGAAATCGCTGCTGCTGGCACTGGTCGTGCTGCTGCTGCTGGTAGAGCTGGAACTCGACGCGCTGGAGGTCGAGGTGAGGAAGGATGTCGTACTGGTGGACGACGCACTCGAGGTCGAGGACGCCGATTTGTACCAGTCAACATAGGCGGAAGAGGACCCGCTGACGCTGCTGACCATGGTGATACTCCCAAGCTGAATACCGTAATCGACGCCCGATTGCGGACATTCAACAGCAGGAACCGTGCCAGTTAAGCGATCATTAGGGATTCCGCCGATTCATCTCCTGGGATTCCGGCTTAAACCACAGCGTTACTCGGCAATTATTGCCCGGCGGCATTTTTGGCCGGGCAGAAAGCGGTCATATCCTCGCGGGTCAGGAAGCCTTTGCGGGTCTTATCCAGGCGGGTGAAGACATCGCCGGACTGGGCCAGCAGTTCGTCCTGACTGACCTTGAATTTCGGCCCGATATCCGCCGACATGACCGGATCTTCCTGCAAGCTGCTGAGACGGGTCGGACCACGACTGCCGCCGCCCTGACCACCATTGGGACCGCGACCGCCCGGACCACCCCCCGGTCCGCCGGCATTGCCGGGGCTGGACCGCTCTTCGCGATCGGGCTCGGGCGTCGGCAGATAGGGGGCGCGGAACTGCGACAGTTCCGCCGGCGTGATCCAGCCATCGTGATCCAGATCCATTTTGGCGAACTGGACGCGGGCATCGGCCAGGAAGGCCTCGCGGTTGACGCTGCCCCCCGATTTCGCCGCCAGCCGGTCATACCATGCCCCCATGGCCTCGGCGCAGGGGTGGTAGCCCAAGGGACCGCCGGTGATCGGCTCTCCGTTCGGGCTGAACAGCAAGGTCGCGCGCGGCGGAGCACTTTTCTGCGGGCCGGAGCAAGCAGCAACAAGGGCGACCAGACTAAGGGCGGCGGTGCGAAGGATCGGATGCATGGCGGAGAAACCCGGGCGACAAGAGGAAACAGACGCTTGCCGTTGATTATGCAGCCCTGATCTGCGCCGGTAAATTCCCCAATCTCTCTTGCACTGCGGCAAAGCATGATCATATAGCTGGACATGCACCCGTAGCCGCAAAACACATGGGAATTGTGTGCATAGAAAAAATTATCCAGCATATTGGATGTTTTTTGCTGTGCAAATCATTCGCATATGCTATAGCAAAACTGGGAGTTGGGCCCGACGCAGGGATAGAGGGCCTATTTGACGCAGGATGACCCGAGGATAGGATGTCCAACATCATCGAAGAAACGGTTCTGGAAACCCATCACTGGACCGAAAATCTGTTTACGCTGAAGCTGACCCGCGATCCGGGCTTCCGGTTCGAAAGTGGGCAGTTCGCCATGATCGGCCTGCAGGTCGAGGGCAAGCCCTTGATGCGCGCCTACAGCATGGCCAGCGCGTCTTACGAAGAACATCTGGAATTTCTGTCCATCAAGGTGCCGAACGGTCCTTTGACCTCGCGTCTTCAGCATGTGAAGCCCGGCGACAAGATCCTGGTGAACCGCAAGACCACCGGCACTCTGATCGCCGACAATCTGCTTCCCGGCGGCAAGCGTCTGTATCTCTTGAGCACCGGCACCGGTCTGGCGCCCTTCCTCAGCATCATCAAGGACCCGACGGTCTATGAGCGCTTTGACGAGATCATCCTGACCCATACCTGCCGCCACAAGGCCGAGCTGGTCTATCAGGACCTGATCACCGCCGGTCTGTACGAGAACGAGTTCTTCGGCGACCTGGTGCGCGAGAAGCTGACCTATTATCCCAGCGTCACCCGCGAAGAGTTCAAGACCAAGGGCCGCATCACCGATCTGATCCGCTCGGGCAAGCTGTTCGCCGATCTGGGCAAGCCGGCCTTCGATCAGGAAACCGACCGCATCATGATCTGCGGCAATCCGCATATGATGAACGAGCTGGCCGATTATCTGGACGAGCTGGGCTGGGACCAGGGCAGCCATGCCGGCCCCGGTCACTATGTAATCGAAAAGGCCTTCGCCGAAAAGTAAGGCGGGGCTCAGACGAAGAAAAAGGCCGGCGGGGTTTCCCTCGCCGGCCTTTCTGTTTACAGCCCGTAAGCCGCCGCCAGATTGGGGTCGCGGCTGGCGACGCGCTTGGCCAGATCGACGATCACCTTGGCCTGCTTCCAGGTGGCGTCGTCCTGCATCTTGCCGTCGATCATCACAGCACCCGTGCCGTCGGGCATGGCTTCCAGGATCTTCTTGGCGAACAGGATTTCGGACACGTCGGGGCTGAAGACGCGCTTGGCAATCTCGATCTGCTTGGGATGCAGCGACCAGGCGCCGACACAGCCCAGCAGGAAGGCGTTGCGGAACTGCGCTTCGCAGGCGGCATCGTCCGAGAAATCGCCGAACGGACCATAGAAGGCCTTGATGCCGTTCGACTGGCAGGCATCGACCATCTTGGCGACGGTATAGTGCCACAGGTCCTGCTGATAGAGGGTGCGGGCCGAGCCTTCACCCTTGCTGTCTTCCAGCACGCCATAGAAGGGATGGCCGCCGCCGACCCGGGTGGTCTTCATACCGCGCGAGGCGGCCAGGTCGGCGGGGCCAAGGCTCATGCCATGCATGCGGGGGCTGGCCGAGGCGATCGCCTCGACATTCGCCACGCCCAGGGCAGTCTCGAGAATGGCGTGGATCATGATCGGCTTCTTAACGCCATGGCGGGCCTCCAGCTGGGCCAGCAGCTGGTCGAGATAGTGGATGTCCCACGGGCCTTCCACCTTGGGCAGCATCACCACATCCAGCTTGTCGCCGACAGCGGCGACGATCTCGGTCACATCGTCCAGGAACCAGGGCGAGTTCAGACAGTTGACGCGGGTCCACAGGCCGGTGGCGCCAAAGTCGTTCGCGCGGGCCGCCTCAATGAAGCCCTTGCGCGCCGCTTCCTTGGCGTCGGCGGGAATAGCGTCTTCCAGATTGCCCAGGATCACATCCACCTGCGCAATCATCTCGGGCAGCTTGGCGCGCATCTTTTCCACATGCGGCGGGAAGAAATGGATCATCCGCTCCAGCGCCACCGGCACCTCGCGGTAAGGCTGCGGCGCACCGATGGCCAGCGGTTCGAAGAACTTCTTGGGCGGCTTGATGCTCATGACGGCTTCCCTCTCGCTGATGGCGGTGCGCAGGTCATAATCGTGCGCAAAATGATGAACTTTAGTAAGAATGTTATTTGCCGCACTGCGGCACAAAAGTCAATCCCAGCCTTTGCTCTCTCCACAAGTCGCCATAGGAGTTTTTTCCCGCAACTGTTGCGCCGAAATGACCATGCGAAGCATCCGGATATTGTCCTGACAATCGTAACAATCTATGCTACCCGGCTTAAACCGGGTGGGGGACTAGATACCCGGAGGGGGGAATACCAATGTTCGAGTTCAAGAAGTTCACCGGGAATCTGAATTCCAAGGTTGCGGTGTTCTCGGTCGCCATGGCGGTGTCGCTGGTGCTGATCGTGGTGGCGATCAGTCTCTATGCCTTCCGGAGTTTCTCCATCGCCTCGTCGTCGGAACATATTCGCACCTCGGCGGAAATTGTCCGCGTGCATCTGACGGAATCGATGATCAACGGCGTTATCGACAAGCGCGCCAGCTTCCTGAAGCGCCTGCTGGAGGTCCAGGGACTGGCCGAGGCGCGAGTGGTGCGCTCCGATCTGGTGAAGCATCAGTTCGGCGAAGGCTTCAAGGAAGAATCCCCTATCGACGATGTCGAGCGTCAGGTTCTGCGCGACGGCATTCCCCAATATCAGGTGGTCGAGGTGAACGGCGAAACCCTGTTCCGCGGCACCATCCCCTTTATCGCCAGCGACCGCGGCACGCCCAACTGTCTGCAATGCCATATGGTTAATGACGGCGACGTGTTGGGCGCCGTCAGCCTGGCGGTCTCGATCAATTCGCTGAAGAACAAGGCGCTGCTGACCGTGGGGTCGATGACCCTGGTGATCGCCTTGTTCGCCGCCGTCACCTTCTATCTGATCCGCCGGCTGATCCAGCCGATTGCCTCGACCGCCGCCGCTGTCGAGCATGCGGTGCAGCGCGCCCTGCAAGGCGATTTCAAGTCCCATGTCGAGCAGCGCACCAGCGACGAGATCGGCCAGATCGCCACCGACATGAACCGGCTGCTGGGCTTCCTCGACAAGGGGCTGGAGCGGATTGGCCGCAATGTGGCGCATCTGACCAACCGCATGCCCTCGGCGGACGAGAACCAGCTGAACGTCACCATCGATATGGTCGACGCCCTGACCCGCGCCGCCCATTTCAAGCAGGCGATCGAGGAAGACGAGACCAAGACGGAAATCCATCAACGTCTGGCTCATAACCTGAAGTCGGAATTCGGCATCACCGAACTGTCGATGTACGAGGCGGTGACCAACAAGAACCATCTGACGCCGCTGTTCGTCGATGGCCAGATGGGAGCCTCCTGCCGCTGGTGCGATCCGCAGATTCTGGTGCGCAGCGAAGGCTGCCGCGTGCGCCGCACCGGCCATGAAGTGGACGGTATCCGCAATCCCGGCCTCTGCTATGCCTTCCAGCCGCCGGAAGATGCCGGTGATCGCGTGCATTACTGCCTGCCGATCATCCAGTCGGGCTCGGTCGGCAATGTGCTGCAACTGGTGGCCAAGGCGACCGAGAAAGAGGTTCTGCTGTCGCAGATTCCCTATATCAATGTTTACTTACGCGAAGCGGCTCCGGTGCTGGAGACCAAGCGCCTGATGGAGACTTTGCGGGAATCCAGCCTCAGCGATCCGATGACCGGGCTGAACAACCGCCGCTTCCTGGAAGAATATGTCGAGACCCTGGTCGCCAATGTGCACCGGCGCAAGTCGGGCCTGTCGATCATGATGCTGGATCTCGATTATTTCAAAATGGTCAACGACACCTATGGCCACGATGCCGGCGACGCCGTGCTGAAGGCCCTGTCGAAGGTGCTGCGCCAGTCGGTCCGCGCCTCGGATCTGGTGATCCGCTATGGCGGCGAAGAGTTCATGATCGTGCTGCAGGACACCACCGCCGAGAACGCCGACCAGATCGCCGAGACCATCCGTTCCTCGGTGGAAAAGCTCGAGGTTCAGACCGGCAATGTGCGTTTGAAGAAGACCATCTCGATCGGCATCTCGGACTTCCCCACCGACAGCGAGACCTTCTGGCAGGCGGTGAAATTCGCCGACGTCGCCCTCTATCAGGCCAAGGAAAGTGGCCGCAACCGGGTCGTGCGCTTCGACCCGAAGATGTGGAACGACGAAAAGACCTATTGATCCTATTTGCAGGCCGCCCTCTCCCTTGCGGAGAGGGCCGGGCTGCGGGGGGACTGCCTTACGGCAGAACCTTCTTGTAGTTCTGGATCACCACCTTCTCGAACAGGCCGGCCTTGGCATAGGGATCGGCGGCGCAGAAGGCTTCGACTTCGGCCTTGGTCTCGAAGTTCAGCACCAGCAGGCTGCCGGTCATGCTCTGACCGTCGTCCGACAGGGTCGGGCCGGCCATCAGCACCTTGTCCAGCACCGACTTCAGATGCTCCAGATGCTCGGCGCGGTTGGCCAGACGGACGTCCTGATGGCCGGGCTTGTCGGTGCAATGGACGATGAACGGCATGGGAACTACTCCTTGGAAAAGCCCAGTTCGGACGTGAAGGGACGGGCCAGCAGGCCCTTGATGGTATCCTCGACCGAGACGCCGCGGTACAGCAAGCCCTCGACGGCGGCGCAGATCGGCATTTCGATGCCCAGCTTGGCGGCCAGACCGATCACCGAGGCGGCAGTCGCCACACCCTCGGTCACCGCCCGACGCGAGGCCAGAATCGCCTCCAGCGTCTGACCTTCACCCAAAGCAAAGCCCAGCGAATAATTGCGTGACTGCGACGAAGACGCGGTCAGCATCAGATCGCCCAGCCCCGACAGGCCCATGCAGGTTTCCGGGCGGGCACCCTTGGCGATGGCAAGGCGCATCAGCTCGGCCATGCCCCGGGTGATCAGGGCGGCGCGGGCATTGTCGCCCAAGCCTCGGCCTTCGACCACGCCGCAGGCAATCGCCAGCACGTTCTTCACCGCACCCCCCATCTCG
>Ga0182039_10000136_pt1 | contig 38208 bp, 33 predicted proteins | sample sta12Can44000111_FD_125975 | JGI IMG/M metagenome (GOLD analysis project Ga0182039, IMG submission 125975) | Lab enrichment of tropical soil microbial communities from Luquillo Experimental Forest, Puerto Rico - statanox.12C.anox.44.000.111 | ecosystem: Environmental > Terrestrial > Soil >...
GACGCCCACCGCCATGCCGGCTTGCTTGCAGGCGGCCTGAGCGGCGGCCAGCTGATCGTCGGCCAGCCATTGCAGATAAAAGAAGAAGCCCACCCGCTCGGCATTAGCCTCGGCAAAGGCGGCAACGGCGGGGTTTTCCGGGTCTTGCAGATCTTCGGGCCAGAAGCGCCAATAGGCCTTCGAGGGTTCCTTGCGGACATAGCCGTCGCGGATGGCCTCGAACACCGCGAAGCGCCAGCCGCGTTCGCCGGCCTGCTCCTGGAAGGACTGGAAGGCCAGGCCGCGTTCCGACGGTTCCTCGCCCAGATGACTGGACTGGAACGACCGCCAGCAGGCTTCCAGCAGATTGACCTTCAGCGGCAGGATGGAATCGTAATCCACCAGCCGGGCGTTCTGGGCGGCGGCGATGCGGGCCTGGAAGCCGGGCGAGGCGAACATGCGCTTCGCCTCCATGCTTTCCTTGAAGTCGGGCACCGCCTCGACATCGATATAAATGACGTTCAGGAACCGCCGCGCCGAGGGGGAATAGGGGCTGAAGCGTTCCGGGCTGGTGGGGAACAGGGCATGCAGCGGGTTCACCCCCACCGCCTGCGCCCCCAAGGCTCCGGCCAGTTTGCCCAGCCGCCCCAGGTCCGAGAAATCGCCCAAGCCCCAGTTCTGCGGCGTGCGCAGGGAATAAAGTTGAGTCGCCACGCCCCACAGCCGACCATCCTGCTTTTCCAGTTCCGGCGGCAGAAAAGCGCGGGCGGGAGTGACGATCAGTTTGGTCTCGGCAAAGCGGCCATCGGGACTGCGCATCGAAAATTTATGGATGCCGGGATAAGGCGTGCCCGGCAGGCGGAATTCATGCCGCCGGGTCCAGACGCCCTCCACATCCCGTTCCGCCGGCATCGGCAGATGGAAGGGGCGGAAGGTGCCGTGATGGATGGCGCCGTTTTCCTCGGCCAGAGTCCAGGCGAAGTCCTGATGCTCCAGCAGTTCGGGGATATGGAGGACGATCAGCGGCGGACCGAAGCGTTCGGACGCCACCACCACCGGCTCCAGCCAGCGCCGCCAAGGGCGCAGCTCGAACTCAGCAAGGCTGGCGGCGGTGGCTTCGTCGTCCGCAACGTCGAAGCCCATGGCGGTCAGGAACGCCCGCTTGGTATCGGCGGGCACCACACGATATTCGCCGAAGAAATCCCACCATCCTTCCTCGATGCCCGCCAAAGCGGACAGACGGTTCAAGGCTTCGCTGCTCATCCCTCTGGTCCCCTGTTATTCTTGTTCGGCTTCGTCTTCCCCTGAAGCCACCTGTCCCAACCGCTTCATCACCGGCTCGGCCTTGCGCAGCAGGACCGAAACGGAACGCGCCCCCACCTCATGCTGGCTGCTGCCCAGATGCCGCTCGCCTCTGGGGACGAAGGCGGCCTCGCGGCAGGTATCCATCACCAGCTCCCAGCTCGATCCTGCTGGACAGGCGGGCAGAGTGTAAGTGATGGCTTCGTGATAAGCGTTCATCACCACTAGGAAGGTCGCGCCCGGCTTGGCGGTCACATCCCCCTGCCCGGCCTCGCCAGCGATCACGAAGCCCAGCGAGCGGGCATAAGGCGTCCAGTCCTTCTGCTCCATTTCCTTGCCTTCAGGCGTGATCCAGGTGATGTCCTTGATCTGGGTGCCCGGCACCTTGCGCCCGGTGAAGAAGCGCATGCGCCGCAGCACCGGATGTTTGCGCCGCAGCTTGATCAGCTTGCGGGTGAAGGCGATCAGATCCTCGTCGGCGCTGGCCCAATCGACCCAGCCGAGATCGTTGTCCTGGCAATAGGCATTGTTGTTGCCGCGCTGGGTTCGGCCCATCTCGTCGCCGGCCAGCAGCATCGGCACACCTTGCGACAGGAGCAGTGTGGTCAGCAGATTGCGCACCTGCCGGCGGCGCATCTCCAGCACCGTCTGGTCCGTGGTCGGCCCTTCCGCCCCGCAGTTCCAGGAATAGTTGGCCTCGGTGCCATCCTGGTTATGCTCGAAATTGGCTTCGTTATGCTTGCTGTTATAGGACGCCAGATCGCGCAGGGTGAAGCCGTCATGGGCGGTGATGAAATTGATGCTGGACCAAGGCCGCCGCCCGCCCCAGCCGAACAGGTCCGAAGACCCGGTCAGGCCCGAGGCCAGATCGCCGATCAGCCCGGAATCGCCGCGCCAGAACTTGCGCACCGTATCGCGATAGCGGCCGTTCCATTCCGACCATCCGGGCGGGAAGGCTCCCAGCTTATAGCCGTCACCGCCCAGGTCCCAGGGCTCGGCGATCAGCTTGACACGCGACAGCACCGGGTCCTGGCGGATGGCGTCGAAGAAGCCCGAGCCGTTGTCGAAGCCGCCTTCGCGGGCCAGACTGGCGGCCAGATCGAAGCGGAAGCCGTCGACCCGCATTTCCTCGACCCAGAAACGCAAACTGTCCATCACCATCTGCAACACGCGGGGATGTGTCAGGTTCAGGGTGTTGCCGCAGCCGGAATAGTTTTCGTAATAGCGTTCGTTGCCCTGGCAGAGCCGGTAGTAAGAGGCGTTGTCGATGCCCTTCATGGACAGCGTCGGCCCCATATGATTGCCTTCGGCGGTGTGGTTATAGACCACATCCAAGATCACCTCGATCCCCGCCTCATGCAGCCTTTGCACCATGGTCTTGAAGTCGCCATGGGACGAAATGGCGTAATAGCGCGGATCGGCGGCAAAGAAACCGATGGGGTTGTACCCCCAGTAATTCTTCAGCCCCCGCTCGACCAGATTATGCTCATCGACGAAGGCATAGATCGGCAGCAGCTCGATGGCGGTGACGCCGACCCGGTTCAGATGCTCGATCACCGCCGGCTGCGACAGCCCCAGGAAGGTGCCGCGCTGAGGCGACGGCACCAGCGGATGGCGCATGGTCAGGCCTTTGACATGGGCCTCGTAAAGGATGGTCTCGGACCAGGGCACGTTCGGACGGCGGTCGTCGCCCCAGGTGAAGGCGGGATCGACCACCCGGCATTTCGGCACCAGCCGGGAATTGTCGCGCCGGTCAAAGGACAGGTCGGCCTTGGGATGATCGGTGCGATAGCCGAAATGCACATCGGACCAGCGCAGGCCCCCCGACAGTTCCTTGGCGTAAGGATCGATCAGCAGCTTATTGGCGTTGAAGCGATGCCCCACCGCCGGGTCATAAGGACCATGGACGCGATAGCCGTAAAGCTGCCCCGGACGGGCGTCAGGCAGATAGCAATGCCAGACCTCGTCGGTATATTCCGGCAGGACGATGCGCTCGGTTTCCCGATGATCGTCGAACAGACACAGCTCGACCTTTTCGGCATGGGCCGAGAACAAGGCGAAATTGACGCCCTTGCCATCCCAGCTGGCCCCCAAAGGATAAGGACTGCCGGCCCAGACCCGGTGACGCGCCAGCATGCGGTTAAGCCTTTTCCAGGGTCAGGATCAAAGCCCCCAGCGGCGGCATCTTCAACGCCACCGAATAAGGCTGGCCATGCCAGGCGATTTCCTCGGCCATCACACCGCCGCCCAAGCCGACATTCGAGCCGCCGTAATAATCGGAGTCCGAATTCATCGCTTCCCGATACCAGCCGGGAGCCGGCACGCCGAGGCGATAGTCTTCGCGCACCACCGGGGTGAAGTTGATCACCGTCACCGCCAGATCGCCCTGATCGCCCTTGCGCATCCAAGAGATCACCGAATTGTCGCGGTCGTTGCAGTCGATCCAGGCGAAGCCATGGCCTTCGCAGTCATGGCGATGCAGGGCCGGGGTTTCGCGGTAAACCCGGTTCAGATCCTTGACGCAGCGACGCACGCCCTCATGCATGGGATCGCTCAGCAGATGCCAATCCAGGCTGGCATCGACGTTCCATTCGTTTTCCTGACCGAACTCCTGGCCCATGAACAGCAGCTTCTTGCCGGGATGGGCGAACATGAAGGCGTAATAGGCTCTTAAGTTCGCGAAACGCTGCCAGCGATCGCCCTTCATACGGCCCATGATCGAGCCCTTGCCATGCACCACCTCGTCATGGGACAGCGGCAGCACGAAGTTCTCGTGGAAGGCATAAAGCAGCCCGAAGGTCAGGTCGTCATGGTGATAACGGCGATGGATCGGATCCTTGCCCATATAGCGCAAGGTGTCGTGCATCCAACCCATGTTCCATTTATAGCCGAAGCCCAAGCCGCCCAGATGCACCGGACGCGACACCATCGGCCAAGCGGTGGATTCCTCGGCGATGGTCATGGCGCCGGGATGTTCGGCATAGACCACCTGATTCATCCGGCGCAGGAAGTCGATAGCCTCCAGATTCTCGTTGCCGCCGTAACGGTTCGGCACCCATTCCCCGGCCTCGCGGGAATAATCGAGATAGAGCATCGAGGCCACCGCATCCACCCGCAGACCGTCGACGTGATATTCGTCCAGCCAGAACAGGGCATTGGAATAGAGGTAGTTGCAAACCTCGTTGCGGCCGTAATTGAAGATCAGGGTGTTCCAGTCCTTGTGCATGCCCTGGCGCGGATCGGCATGCTCGTAAAGATGCGTGCCGTCGAACCAGGCCAGCCCATGGACGTCGGTGGGGAAATGCCCCGCCACCCAATCGATGATGACGCCGACGCCCAACTGATGCAGGCGATCGACGAAGAAACGGAAATCGTCGGGCTTGCCGAAGCGGCTGGTGGGGGCATAAAGCCCGATCGGCTGATAGCCCCAGGAGCCGGTGAAGGGATGCTCATGCACCGGCAGCAGCTCGACATGGGTAAAGCCCATCTCGGCACAATAGGCGCCCAGTTCGTCGGCCAGTTCCAGATAGGTCATCGGGCGCGAACCCTCTTCCGGCACCCGTTTCCACGAGCCCAGATGCACCTCATAGATGCTGATGGGGGCTTCCCGCTTAGCCGACTCCTGGCGATGCTGCATCCAGGGCTGATCGCGCCATTCATAGTCCTTGAGGTCATAGACCACCGAAGCGGTGCAGGGCGGCTGCTCGGCATAGAAGCCGTAAGGATCGGCCTTCTGCGGCAAGAGCGCACCGTCACGTCCGACGATCTCGTATTTATAGGTTTCGCCGGGCCCGATTTCGGGGATGAAGATATCCCACACACCAACGCCGGGATGTTTGCGCATCGGGTTGGTGCGGCCATCCCAGTGATTGAAGTCGCCGACGACCGAGACCCGCTGGGCATTCGGAGCCCAAACGGCGAAGGCGACGCCGGCGACACCGTTCTGCTCGGTGACATGGGCGCCCAGGCGGCGATAAAGATGCAGATGCGTCCCCTCGCCCATCAGATGCAGATCGAGATCGCCCAGCACCGGGCCGAAGCGATAGGGGTCTTCGACGATGCGGGTGAAGCCGTTGCCGAAATCCAGCTTCAGACGATAGGCGAACGGCTCGGCGCGGCCAGAGGGGCCGGAGAAGAAACCTTCGATGCGCAGGCGGGGCAGTTCGGCGATCACCGCCTCGGTCTCGGGCTCCACCAGCCAGACGCGGACAGCGCGGGGCTGGACGGTACGGACATGACAGTCGCCATCGATCACATGCGGGCCCAGGAAGGCAAAGGGATTGCCATGGCGGGCGGCCATCACGGCATCGATTTCCAGATCGAAGGCGGAAGGAGACTTCTTTTTCGGCTTAGCCACGATCATACCCCGGCGATGCTGCATCTTTCCCTTAGCATAGCGCGAATTCCATATTTGCCACCTAAAACCCTTCATGCGCTTGCGGAATGGCCCCCGTGACCATCAGCCCCTTTATCCGGAACAACTTTCCAGTTAGTATTTCCATCCATTACAAATCGGCGTCTTTAGAACAATCCCTCCCCATGTCCGTCAAAACGATTCCCTATCTGATAGCGGCCCTGCTGCTGGTCGGCGCCGTCGCTCTGCTTCTGACGATTGCGCAGGGCTATGACTACTGGCTTGCCATCGCCAATGCCGCTTCCGCGAAAGGAAGTGCCGCCAATTATTTAACGCCCGATGTCTGGATCGGCATCAGACGGAAAGCCTTGGCCTGCGCCGCATTGCTGACGGCTCTGGCCTGCATCAGCCTCTGGAAACGCAGCGCTATCGCGTCCTTCGCCTCCGCCGTCTGGTGCGACGCCTATGACATCACCACGGAATTCACCTGTTGGCTGCGCAGCGTCATTGCCGAGGACGGACGGCTGTTATGATGTCTGGCCGGTCTGCTGACCCTGAGCGGTATCTGGCTGCGCTGGCGCGACCTTGACCAGCCGCTGCGCCATGACGAGGCTTTGGTCTTCCTGAATTTCGTCCGCCGCCCGCTTTATCTGCTGGTGGCGATGTATAACGATGTCGCCAATCATGTCTTCGAGACGGTCCTGAAGCATTTTTCCTGGCAACTGTTTGGGCAGGCCGAATGGGTGATCCGCCTCCCGGTATTCGTGGCGGGCTGCCTGCTGCCGCCCTGCCTGTTCTTAGTGATCCGATCCATTTACAGCAGTTTGCCCGCCCTGTTGGCCCTGGCTCTTGCCTCCGGTTCAAGTGCTCTGTTGGAATATTCCGTCAATGCGCGCGGCTATGAGCTTCTGGCTTTCTGGACCGTGCTGCTTCTTGGTCTGCGCCATCTGCTGGCCCGCCGGGACAATCTGTTCCTGTGGCTGATCTGGAGCCTGGTTTCGGCGCTGGACTTCTGGACCAACCCTTCGGCCATTCTATCCTATGGCGTCATCGCGACCTGGCTGCTGCTAGGCATCCTCTGCCGTCCCGCCGAAGAGAGGCTGAACGGTCTGGCGAGGCTGGCAGGAATGAGTCTTTTAGGGGCCTTGCTGACCGTCCTTCTTTACTCCCCCATTCTAGTCAGCTCCGGCATCGGTCATATGGGCGCCATGGTGGCGCGCGGAAGCAGCGATCTGAGCTTGGGCTCGCCTGTGCAACGGCTTGGCGAACTGGCCTCGGTTTACAGCCGCAACCTTCCGGCTTGGCTGGCTGCGCTGCTGGGCTCAGCCACGCTGGCGGGATTGCTGATCGAGCCCTGGCGAAATAAAGGGCGCAGCCCCTTTTTCTTGGCAGTTATTCTGTGGCTGGGCTTTTTTCTGACGATCTTTCCCTCCTTCGGCTTCACCCGGCTTTGGCTGCCTTTTGCCGTCTTCACCTATATGATGATCGGCGTCGGGCTTGGCGAGCCCTTGATGCGCCTTGGTTCCATCGGACGCAACTTGGGTCTGATCCTGGCCTTGGGATTGGGACTCGCCGGCATCATGGGAGAGGTCCAAACCGACGCTGTCCGCAATAATCCTGACGGATCGTTTTTTGAAGCCAAGGCCGTGGCCGCCGCACTGACCCCGCGCCTACAGCCCGGCGATGTGGTTTTCGGCCCCTGCCCTGACACCATGCCGCTGATTTATGCGCTGGAGCAGCGGGAAATGCCCATGCGGATTCTCTCTTACGTCAATGATCTGCAAGATATCCAGGTCTTCACCCGCACCGATCAAAACATTACTCTTCCCTGGAATCCTCAAGGCTCGTTTTATCTGGTGCTGACGGACAATTCCGATTCCAATCTGGCGTCTCGCCTGGCGCAGAAAGGCTTCATCCCATCGCCGTCAGGCAGTCAGACGCTGCTCCCCGGCCTTGCCCACACCAAAGTCTACCAGCTGCCGATGCCCGTAGGCCTGACCCTGCAATAAGGCCGGCCATGCAGCCTGTGGACAAGCGGGTCATTATACGTTAGAAGAAACCACACTATTGCTCGGTCTCGTGGGGGGACCGTTTAGGAGGAACATCGCATGTCCGCTACCGCTAAGACGCTGGCCTCGCTGGTCGTCGCCCTGATCGGCCTGGTTGTCTATCTCGGCATCTTCATCGGCACCGCCACTCACCTGCTGCCGGTCCTCGGCTTCGCCGTTTATCTGGGCCTGGCTCTGACCGCCGTTCTGTTCATCATCGTGCTGGCCATCACCTCGGTCGGCATCGAAGAAGTGGTGCCCGAGTAAGGCGGACTTGGCGCGCTTGGTTCCCAAGCGCCGACAAGAATGCGAAGAATAAACCCCGGAACCGATGGTTCCGGGGTTTTCTTTATGCGGTCTCAGGAACCCCTTACGCCCCAGCGATGGTCAGCCCCTCGATGCGCAGGGTGGGGGCATCGGTGCCATAGCGGAAGGTCAGATCGTTGGCCGGGGTGATGTTCTGGAACATCTCCTTCAGATTGCCGGCCACCGTCACTTCATTGACCGGATAGAGAATCTCGCCGTTCTCGATCCAGAAGCCGGCGGCGCCGCGGGAATAATCGCCGGTCACGCCATTGACGCCCTGGCCGAAAAGCTCGGTGATATAGAACCCGTCCTTGATGTCGGCGATCAGCTCGGCCACCGTCAGCTTGCCGGGCTCCATCCAGACATTGCTGGCCGAGGGGCTGGGCGGGCCGCCGGTGCCGCGACCGGCATGCCCCGTGCTTTGCAGACCCAATTGGCGGGCCGAACGCAGATCCATGATCCAAGTGGTCAGCACGCCGTCTTCGACGATGGCGCGGCGCTTATTGGCGATGCCTTCACCGTCACAGGGCTTGGAGCGCGGACCACGCGGACGATGGGGATCATCGATGATGGTCAGCCCCTTGGCCATCACCTGCTTGCCCAGGCTGTCTTTCAGGAAGCTGGTGCCGCGAGCGATCGACGCGCCATTGATGCCGCCCGCCAGATGGCTGACAATGCCGGCCGAGACACGCGGGTCCAGCACCACCGGCACGCGGCAGGTCTTGCCCTTGCGAGCGCCCAGGCGGCGCACCGCCCGATGACCGGCGGAATGCCCCACATCCTCGGGCGATTTCAGGTCTTCCAGATAGACTGCCGAGGTGAATTCGTAATCCCGCTCCATGCCGGTGGCGGCTTCGCCCGCCAAAACCGAGGCCGAGATCGAGGCATGGCTGACCCAATAGCTGTTGGCAAAGCCGTTCGACCCGGCCATCGCCACCATCGAACGGGCCCAGCCGGCGTCCGCGCCTTCCGAGTTGGTAACACCTTCGACAGCCCGCGCCGCATCTTCGGCCCGCATGGCCCAGTCCACCAGCTGCGAGGGATCGGGCTCGGTGGGATCGAAGATGTCGAGGCTGGGGATTTCCTGCACCAGCTGATCGGGATCGGCCAGACCGCAGAAGGGATCTTCCGGCACCCGGCGAGCCATGGCCACCGCGCGTTCCACCAGCTCATCCAGCGCCAGCGAACCGCGATCGGAGGAGGAGACGATGGCTTGCTGCTTGCCGACGAAGACCCGCAGGCCGATATCGCCGCCTTCGGAGCGTTCGACCCGTTCCGGCTTGCCCAGGCGAAAGCCCACCGATAGCGAGGTGTTGTCCACCAGCACGGCGTCGGCGGCATCGGCCCCGGCGGCCTGCGCCTTGGCGATCAGATCGGTAAGCAGATTAAGGCTGTCCTCGGCGGCCATCGGGCGCGTCCTTCCTTGTTCTCGTCATTTCCAGATGGGCTTGCCGCTGCCGGGCAGGCCGTAAGAAGACCATTTGCCGCTGACCAGGTCCACGACCTCCTGATCCATGCGGATTTGCTGACCCCATTCGCGATGCGTCTCGGGTGGCATCTTATTTGTGGCGTCCAGACCCAATTTTCCACCCAAGCCGGATTCCGGCGAAGCGAAATCGAGATAATCGATGGGGGTATTCTCCACCACCATGATGTCGCGGGCCGGGTCCATGCGGGTGGACATGGCCCAGACCACATCCTTCCAGTCGCGGCAATCGATGTCGTCATCCACGATGATGACGAACTTGGTGTAGATGAACTGGCGCAGGAACGACCAGACGCCCATCATTACGCGGCGTGCATGACCGGGGTAGGTCTTCTTGATCGACACCACCGCCACCCGGTAGGAACAGCCCTCGGGCGGCAGCCAGAAATCGACGATTTCGGGGAACTGCTGCTGCAAGAGCGGAATGAACACCTCGTTCAATCCCTCGCCCAGCACCGAAGGCTCGTCCGGCGGACGGCCGGTGAAGGTCGAAAGATAGATCGGATCCTTGCGCATGGTGATGGCGGTGACGGTAAAGACCGGGAACTTCTCCACCGAATTGTAATAGCCGGTATGGTCGCCATAGGGGCCTTCGTCGCCGTAATCGTCCAGCGAGACATAGCCTTCCAGCACGATTTCGGCTTCGGCGGGAACCTTCAGCGGCACGGTCTTGCAGTCCACCAGTTCGACCTTCTTGCCCCGCAGAAGACCGGCGAACTGATATTCCGACAGAGTATCGGGCACCGGCGTCACCGCCGCCAGGATAGTGCCGGGATCGGCGCCGATCACCACCGCCGCCGGCAAGGGTTCGCGCTTTTCCTGGGCCCAACGCTGATGATGCTGGGCTCCGCCGCGATGACGCAGCCAGCGCATCAGCGTGGTGTTCTTGCCGGTCACCTGCATGCGATAGATGCCCAGATTGAAGCTGTCGCGCTTGTCCTCATCCGCATGCGGGCCCTGGGTCACCACCAGCGGCCAGGTGATCAGCGGCGCTGGCTCGCCGGGCCAGCAGCCCTGGATGGGAAGCTGCGCCAGATCGATCTCGTCTCCTGTCAGAACGATCTCCTGACAGGGCGCTTTCGAGACGGTCTTGGGCCTCATCGACATCACGGTCTTCAGAAGCGGCAACATTGACAGCGCATCCTTGAAGCCCGACGGAGGTTCCGGCTGCTTCAGGAAGGCCAGGGTCTCGCCCACCTCGCGCAGCTGATGCGGCTCGCGGTCCATGCCCCAGGCGACACGCTCGACCGTGCCGAACAGATTGACCAGCACCGGCATGTCGTATTTGCCGCCATCCTGGCGGACCACATTCTCGAACAGCACTGCCGGGCCGCCTTCGGCCAGCAGGCGGGTCTGAATTTCGGTCATTTCGAGATGCGGCGAAACGGGAGCCGAGACGCGAACCAGTCGACCCTCGGCTTCCAGCCGGGCCATGAAATCGCGCAAGGATGAATAAGGCATGGGGTCAGGTCTTCTCAAGCCGGGGAACAGGCACCACATTGGAAAGCCAAGGGCCCCCACCCGTCAAGGCACAAGACCAACAGCGATTGATGACATGTTGCCGTCACCATCCCTCGCTGGCCTTCCCTGGACTTTAGGAATAGGCTATTCCGTGGGGATCAGGGGTTGGAAGGCATGAAGCGAGGGGCGTCATGACCACTCAGACTACTGGCAATGCACACGAACTTGGCTATCTGCGTCTGATCGAGCTGGGCATCGCCTTGTCGGCCGAGCGCAATCATTTCCGTCTGATGGAGATGATCCTGCTGGGAGCCAAGGAGCTGACCCGCGCCGACGGCGGCACACTCTATCTCTGCGACGAGGAGCACAAGGCCCTGCGCTTCGAGATCATGCGCAACGACACCCTCAACATCGCCATGGGCGGCACCACCGGCAAGCCGATCCCTTTTCCCCCGGTCCAGCTTTATGGCGAGGATGGGCAGCCGAATAAAAAGAACGTCTCGGCCTATGCCGCCGTCACCGGCAAGACAGTGAATATCGAAGACGCCTATGACGTGGAGAAGTTCGACTTCACCGGCACCAAGGCCTTCGACGCCAAGACCGGCTATCGCTCGAAATCTTTCCTGACCGTGCCTTTGAAGAATCACGACGGCGATGTGGTCGGCGTGCTGCAACTGATCAACGCCACCGCCGAGACCGGCGAGGTCATTCCCTTCTCGGCCGAGGTGGCGCCGCTGATCGAGGCGTTGTCCAGTCAGGCGGCGGTTGCGCTGGACAACCAGATGCTGCTGGATGCCCAGAAAAAGCTGTTCACCTCCTTCATCACCTTGATCGCCGGCGCCATCGACGCCAAGTCAGCCTATACCGGCGGCCATTGCCGGCGGGTTCCCGCCCTGACCACCATGCTGGCCAGAGCCGCCGACGCCGCCACCGATGGCCCCTTCGCCGATTTCCACATGAATGAGGACGAATGGTACGAGCTGGATGTGGCCGGCGGCCTGCACGACTGCGGCAAGGTCACCACGCCGGAATATGTGGTCGACAAGGCCACCAAACTGGAAACCATCTATAACCGCATCCACGAAATCCGCACCCGCTTCGAGGTGGCCAAGCGCGATGTCGAGATCGACTATCTGAAGGCGGTGATGGCCGGCGGCGACCAGCAAGCTCTGGCTGCCGAGCGCGACGCCCGCTTGGCACAGCTCGATGCCGACTATGCCTTCGTTGCCGAATGCAATGTCGGCGGCGAATTCATGGCACCTGAGAAAGTCGAGCGGCTGAAGCAGATCGCCCAGGTCAAATGGTTGCGAACCCTTGACGACCGCATTGGCCTGTCCTGGGAAGAAGGCCATCGCAAGCCCGCCGAAGTTCCCGCGTTGCCCGCCGAGGAAAGCCTGCTGGCCGACAAGACCGAGCATGTCATCGCCTGGGAAAAGACGCCGCTGGGCGAGGGCAACAAATGGGGCTTCACCACCAAGGCCCCGGCGCAGAAATTCAATCTGGGCGAGGTCTATAATCTGTCGATCGGTCGCGGCACCCTGACCGCCGAGGATCGCTATCACATCAGCGACCATATCGTGCAGACCATCATCATGCTGGAAGCCCTGCCCTTCCCGAAGAATTTGAAGCGGGTCGCCGAATGGGCCGGCGGTCATCACGAGAAAATGGACGGCACCGGCTATCCCAAGAGCCTGAAGAAAGAGCAGATGAGCATCCCGGCGCGGATCATGGCCATCGCCGATATCTTCGAGGCCCTGTCGGCTCGCGACCGCCCCTATAAACAGCCTAAGAAACTGTCGGAATGCGTGAAGATCATGTCCTTCATGAAGAAGGACCAGCATATCGATCCGGAACTGTTCGAGCTGTTCCTGACCTCGGGCGTTTACCGGCACTATGCCGAAACCTTCCTGCCGCCCGAACAGATCGACGAGGTGGATATCGCGCAATATCTAACCAAGGCAGCAGAGTAAGGGCGGGGGTTATCCCGCCCCAGACTCGCTACCCCAGCTTCAGCGCCATGCGCACCGCGCCCCAATGCTGGCCATTGATGGTGATCGGGGCGTCCAGTTCCTTCAGGATGATGAAATTGCCGCCGCCCATGTCGCGGGGATAGGTCTGCATCAGGATCGGCTTGGCATTGCGCGCTGCCAGAATGCCGCTGCGATCCTCGAAGATGCGGCGGTTGCGGCAATGGGCGGTGTTCCACACCAGTTCGCCGGGCTTCTGGGGCTCGGAATATTTCTTGTTATGAGCGGCGATATAGCCATTCCGGTCGGTGATGCAGCAGAACACGATGCGCTGATCCCGATCCAAGGGCGGCTCGATCAGCGGGCGGAACACCCGGTCGGCCATCTCGGTATGCGGCGCCATGCATTGCAGCGGGGCGGTGCCTTCGATGGGCTCGTACTCGATGCTGAACAGGTCTTCCATGGTCAGCATGCGGTCGCGAACCGCCTTTTCGGCAGCGCGGGAGGCTTGGGCCGCGACCTCCTGGGCGATGGCGACATAGGTCTGATCGCTGGCATTGATGCTTTGGATCACCTCTTCCATGGTACGGATATCGCGCGGCTTCAGGTTCTGGAAGCGCACATGGAAGCCGGCGGCACTTTCCGTCTGCACTCTGGCCTGCAGCTTGCCGATGCCCTCCAGCTCGACCACGCCTTGCGGTTCCGAGGGCTGCTGCTTGGCCGGAGCCACCAGCAACGCGCCACGGACCGAGATATCGCCGGTGAAGCCTTCATAGGTCTGACTGCCGAAGCGGGCGGTGAAGCGGATCGCCGCCGGCACGCGACGGCTCCTGACCGCATTTGCGTCCTCATCCCCATGGGACTGGGCCAGCACCACATCCAGACGCCGCTGCAGGGCGCCGATTTCGTGATGTACCATGGTCGCCAGATCGGACACCCGCTTCGCCGTATGGCTGGTGGTGTCGACGCCGGTCATCATGGTCTTCATATTGTCGGCCACCGCGCCAGTATGGTCCGCAGCCTGGGCGGCGCTGGACATGATCTCGCCGGTGGCGGCCCGCTGCTCGTCGGCGGCGCGCGCCACTTCGGTACCGATGGCGTCGATGTCGCGGATGGCGTCCACCACCGCATTCACCACCTGCACCGAATCACGGGTCGTCGTTGAGATTTGTCCGGCCTGGCTTTCCACATGGGAGATGCCGTTTTCGGTCTGATCCGCCAGACTCTTGACCTCGGAGGCCACCACGGCGAAGCCCTTCCCGGCCTCGCCGGCCCGCGCCGCTTCGATCGTGGCGTTCAGGGCCAGCATGCGGGTCTGACCGGCGATTCCCTGGATCATGCCGACCACATTGCCGATCTGAGCGGCGGCGTCGGTCAGGCTGGCGACCTTGTGGCTGGCCTCGTCGCCGCGCTGACGGGCAGCTTCGGCCAACCGCGAGCTGTTGCCCACCTGCGAGAGGATTTCGCGGCTGGAGGCTTCCAATTCGGCGGTGGCGCTGGCCACCGTCTGTACATTGTTGGCCGCCGTCTGAATCGAATCGGTCGCACTTTCCGCTGAACGATGCAGCTCCAGCGCCACCTTGGTCAGGCGGGCGGCACTTTCGTTCAGGCGCACCGACTGGGACGAGATGTCGTTGACCGTCTCTTGGATTTCACCTTCCAGCACTTCGGTCAGGGTCAGGACTTCCTGCTTCAGCTGTTCCTCGGCGCGGCGATGCAGTTCCTCGTTTTCATTCATCGAGAAGGAAAGCCGCACCTTCATGGTCTGCAGCCGCGTCATGATCTGCCACATCTCGCTGGCCGGTTCCGGCTCCAGATCGATGTTGAAGACATTGTGGGCCAGACAGGCGAAATAGGCCTCGAGCCGTTTCAAGGGCGGCAGCACAGCCGCCAAAATCCCACGTCCTATCAGCAAAGACAGCAGGAAGAACAAGCCCGCACCGCCCCAGACCGCAGCAGCGCCACCCGGTAGCCAGCCGGCTCCGGCCAGCGCGATCATCAGCACCAACAGATTCAGCAGCACGAAATTTGCGATCAGCCGGCCATGCATGCTGCTGTAATAGCGCCCGATGGCGGCCCATGCGCCAGTGCGCCCCAGCCGGCCCTGGCTGAGCTGCAGATTGCCGGACCTCCCCTGGCGGATGGCGGCATACAGAGCCTCGGCGGCATCAATCTGCGTCCGCGTCGGCTTGGTACGGATCGAGATATAGCCGACACATTCCCCGCCTTCGATGATCGGCATGACATTGGCCATCACCCAATAATGATCGCCGTTCTTGCAACGGTTCTTCACCGGGCTGGTCCAGGGCTTGCCGCCTTTGATGGTGGCCCACAGATCGGCGAAGGCAACCGCCGGCATATCGGGATGACGCAGCAGATTGTGGGGGGCTCCGATCAGCTCTTCTTCTTCATAGCCGCTGATTTCGATGAAGTCGCGATTGACGAAGGTGATGCGTCCTTGAAGGTCGGTCTTCGACACGATGTTCGTGCCGTCAGCCATTTCGACTTCTTTGTTGGTGACGGGGCCATTGTCCTTCATGCCTTCGGAACCTCCCTCAGACTTGTTCTTGTTTTTTAGAAAGCGGGAGGGTGCGCCGGCGGACCACTCGAAGTTCTTCGAGACGCCACCGCCGGCAGCACCCTGCCCTCTCCCTCACCCATTGGCCGGCAGCCTCTTGCGCGGGCTCCTTTGCGCGACCTTGAAAGACAGAATAGCAAGCAATGCCACCGGCGGAGTATATCCTCCTTTGACTTTTCGCCTCGTTCTTTAGGCGGAGCCTCATCCTTACGAGTGGGTTTTAGGCAACAAAAAGCCCCCCTCGTCCCAAGCAGGGACGAAGGGGGCCGTGGTCTCGACCGTCAGTCCAAATTGAGGCTGTTGACGAAATTGGCCACCACATCCTTCAGCTGCACGGCATCCTGAGCCAGAGCCCTGGCCGAGGACAGAACCTCGCCCGCCGCCGAGCCGGTTTCCTCGGCCGAGCGGGTAACGCCGCCGATATTGGCCGAGACCTTCTGGGTGCCGGTAGCCGCCTGCTGGACATTGCGGGCGATCTCGGCGGTGGCCGCCGATTGCTCCTCGACCGCCGAGGCCACCGCCGTGGCGATGGCGTGGATTTCCTGAATGCGGGTGACGATGCCCGAGATCGCCGTCACCGCCTCTTGCGTCGCTCCCTGCACCGCGCCGATCTGAGCCGAGATTTCCTCGGTGGCCTTGGCGGTTTGCGAGGCCAGATGCTTGACTTCGTTGGCCACGACGGCGAAGCCCTTGCCGGCTTCACCAGCGCGGGCCGCCTCGATGGTGGCGTTCAGGGCCAACAGATTGGTCTGCGCCGCGATGTCGTTGATCAGATTCACCACCTCGCCGATGCGAGCCGAGGTCTCGGCCAGTTCGCGCATGGTGGTGTTGGTGCGATCCGCCTCCTGCGAGGCCAGTTGGGTGACATGGCTGGACTGAGCCACCTGTCGGCTGATCTCGCCGATCGAGGCCGACAGTTCCTCGGCGGCGCTGGCCACCGTCTCGACGCTGCCGGTCACTTCCTCGGTGACGGCGGCGGCCTGATTGGCCTGGTCGCGGGTACGGTCGGCGGCGCCGCTCATGGCATGGGCGGTGCGCTCCATCCCTTCGGCCTTGGTGCCGACCTGCTGCACCGAACGGCTGACATTCTGCTCGAAACGGTCGATCAGGCCGGCCAGCATCTTCTGCTTTTCCACCTGCGCCGCGTCTTCGGCCCGCACCCGTTCGGCGGCCAGGCGGTCGCGCTCCTGGGCATGGCCACGGAACACTTCCAACGCGGCGGCCATGGCGCCGATCTCGTCAAGACGGTCGGCGCCGGGGATATGGCCGACATCGCGGCCAGCGGCCAGCGCCTCCATCGAGACGGTGATGTCACGGATCGGCTTGGCCACCTTGGCGGCGATCAACCAGCCCAGCAGCGGCACGATCACCGCCAGCGCCACCAGCAGGCCGAACACCAGCATACGGCGCAGACTGGTCAGCGGCGCCAGCACCTTCTCGCGGTCCATCGACACGCCGACATACCATTTGACGCTGGGGAGACCGGCGATGGGATAGAAATTGACGATGCGCTCGTCGCCATCCTCGATATTCTGGTTGGCAGCCTCGCCGGGCTTGATGCCCAGCGGCTTCATCACCTTGTTCTCGTCGGGATGCGCCAGCACGGTGCCGTCGGCGTCGATCAGGAAGATGAAGCCCCGATCTCCCAGGCTGAACGAGGCGAGGAATTTCTTGATCGCCTCCAGCTCCAGATCAGCGCCATAAACCCCCTTCAGGGTAGCACCATCGAACAAAGGCGAGGCGATGCTCAGCACCAGCTTATGGGTGGCGGCATCGACATAGGGCTTGGACAGGGTCAGAGCCTTGGCCGTCACCGCCTCGTTATACCAGGGGCGCTTGCGCGGATCGTAGCCCGCCGGCATGGTCTGATCCGGCCCATCGACGAAAGCCCCGTCTTCCTGGCGGCCGAAATAGACATCGGCGAAATTCGACGACATGGTCGGCGTCCAGAAGGCTTTCCTCATCTCGTCCGGCTCGGACATCTTGGCCGTGTGGTCGATCACCTCGCGGGCCAACAGAATGCGCCCATCCAGCCATTTCTGAATGCCGTCGGCGGCCGAGACGCCTGCGCCCTTGACCTCGGCGGCGATCTCTTCCGAGACCCCCTTGCTGGTCACCGAATAGAGCCAAACACCCAATGTGCCGAATGCTGCGACAATCAAAAGGGCCGAGGCGATGAGAATCCTGGTCAGAAATCGCTGAGTATGGACTTGCGACATGGAGGCCTCCGGCCTGCTGAAAAATTATCCCCAGACTTTGTCTGCCATCATTTGAAGCAGGGGATTAGTTTTTGATCATGAATTTTCCAAGTCAAATCGACGCCAGGATAATGTCCTTAAGAACCGCCCTATCCGTTCGGGTTAAATCGACCGCAAATATCAACCCAGAAAAGAAAAAACCCGGCGACAATTAAGCGCCGGGTTTTCCCGTCATTCCCTTTTGGGAAGAACTTAGCTGGCCTTGTACAGACCCTGCAGAGCCTGCACGCGCTCGTTCAGCGGAGCGACGCTGCTGGTCAGGATGCTGTTGGTCAGCTCCTGGATCTTGCGGGTCTCGGCAACGAACTGGTCGAAGTTCGACTTGGCCAGGTTGTTGTAGACGGACTGGAATTCGGTCGGGTTCTTGGCGGCCGACAGAGCCTTGACGGCGGCGGAGGTCTGCTCGACCGACTGGGAGGCCAGAGCCTGATAGACCTTGGCCAGCTCTTCCAGACCCTTGACGGCCTGGGTGGAGCTCTTCACCAGAGCCTCGACATTGTCCTTGCCGAAGGAGACCAGCTGATCGACGTTCACGTTGTTAGCCATGTTGCGCATCCTCGCTTGAAAGATTTTGGGGGGCAGCCCCGCAACCGCCTTGACGATTGCTGCACTGCAACAAGTCTGAAGATAGCGATTTCCATCAAATCTGCAAGTGTTTTTTGTGCAGTGCACAAAAAATTTTTACGACAGTTTCTCCACCGTCTCACGCCACCAGATACCGGGCCTTCAGATGCGCCTTGAAGACCGCCGCATCGAGGGGCCGACCGGTGGCGGAAGCCAGCAGTTCCGAGGCCGACAGGTTGGCGGCCTGACCATGCACATGCTCGCGCAGCCAGGACAGCAGCGGGCGGAAATCGCCCTTGCCGATGCTGGTCAGCAGGCCGGGCACGGCCGATTTGGCGGCGTCGAACAGCTGAGCGGCGGTCATGGCCCCCAGGGTATAGGTGGGGAAATAGCCGATGGCGCCATCGTACCAGTGGATGTCTTGCAGACAGCCCAGCCGGTCGTCGGGAACCTTCAGCCCCAGCAGCGACTCGAAGCTTTCGTTCCAGGCCGCCGGAATGTCGTTCACCTCCAACTCGCCGGCGATCAGCGCCTTTTCCAGGCGGTAGCGCAGGATCACATGGGCGGGATAGGTCACCTCGTCGGCATCGACGCGGATGAAGCCGGGATTGACCCGAACATTGTTGGCATAGATCGTCTCGGCATCCCAGCCCGGCTGCCCCTTGGCCCCGAAGGTCTCGGCCATGATCGGAGCGGCGAAGGCCAGGAACTGGCGGGACCGGCAAGCCTGCATCTCCATCAACAGGCTCTGGCTTTCATGGATGCTCATGCCGCGTGCCCGGCCCACCGGCTGGCCACGCCAGGAGTCGGGCAGGCCGCGCTCATACAGCGCATGGCCGGTTTCATGGATCACCCCCATCAGGCTGCGCATGAAGTCGGCTTCGTCATAGCGGGTGGTGATGCGCACATCGTCCGGATTGCCGCCGCAGAAGGGATGCTGCGAGACATCAAGCCGGCCATGATCGAACTCGAAGCCCAGCACCTCCATGATGCGCAGGCCCAAGGCCTTTTGTCGCTCGACCGGGAACGGCCCCTTCGGCCCCTGGGGCGCCGGCTTCTGCCTGGCCTGCACCTCGGCCAGGAAGCCGGGCAGGAAGTCGGCCAGATCGGCGAAGATCACATCGATCTCGGCGGAGCGGCCGCCGGGTTCATACTGATCCAGCAGCGCGTCATAGGGCGACACCCCCAGGGCGTCGCTCTTGATCTTCGCCACCTCGCGGGTCAGGCGCAGCACCTCGGCCAGAAAGGGAGCCACCGAAGCAAAGTCCGAGGCGGCGCGGGCCTTGCGCCAGGTCATCTCGCAGGCCGAATTGGCGTGCGAGATTTCCTCGACCAGCGAGGAGGGCAGCGCCGAGGCATGCACCCAGTCGCGGCGCATCTCATGCAGGTTGGCGATCTGCCAGCCATGCAGTTCTTCGCCCTGCGCCTCGGTCAGCAGGTTCCCCACTTCGGAGCCGGTCAGCAGTTCGTGATGCAGGGTCTTCAGGGTCGCCAGCTGCGCCGCCCGTCCGCCGGCTCCGCCCTGGGGCATCATCGCCGACATATCCCAATGCAGGATGTTCAGCGCTTCCTCGATATTGGCGAGGCGGGCGAACAGAGCTTCCAGACGGGTATAGGCGGGCGTGGCGGTGGTCATGATGCAGCTTCTTCACCAAAGGGACGGTTGCTTCGGGAAATCGCCCTCTTTACCCTGTCTGTCAATCCTTTCCCCAAAGATGCATGAGGAAATTCCATGAGCAACAAGCCAAAGGTGGCGGTCGTCCTGTCGGGCTGCGGCGTCTATGACGGTGCTGAAATCCATGAATCCGTGCTGGCTTTGCTGGCGCTCGACCGCCATGGGGCCGAGGCCGTCTGCTTCGCCCCCAATGTGGCGCAGATGCATGTGGTCGATCACCTGACCGGCCAGCCGACGACCGAGAGCCGCAATGTCCTGACCGAGTCTGCCCGCATCGCCCGCGGGGCCATCTCGGATATGGCCGGCTTCAAGGCCGAAGCGGTAGACGCCATCCTGTTCCCCGGCGGCTTTGGCGCGGCCAAAAATCTCTGTTCCTTCGCCGTCGATGGCCCCAACTGCACCGTCGAGCCTTCAGTCGAAGCCGCCATCAAGGCCATGCGGGCTGCCGGCAAGCCCATCGGCGCTTTGTGCATTGCTCCGGCCCTGATCGCCCGCGTGCTGGGCCAGGGCACCGTGACTATCGGCAATGACGAAAGCACAGCTCAGGCCATCGAAGCCACCGGCGCCAAGCATCAGACCGCCGGCCATGGCGAAGCCGTGGTGGACAAGGGACTGAAGGTGGTGACCTCGCCCTGCTATATGCTGGAATCCTCGATCGCGCAGATCGCCGATGGCGCGGATGCGGTGGTCAAGGAGCTGCTCAAACTGATCTGATCAGCTTGATGGCCACCTGCTTGGTGGCGGGACCGGCGGCGATGATCCGCCAGTCCCAGCCGGTCTCGGCGGCGAATTCATGGAAGGCCCGGAATTCGTCGTCGCGCCAGCTGCGATTGCCGATGAACTCGTCGAACACCAGCACAGAACCGGGCCGCAGCCGATCCTGCATGAAGCCCAGCGCCGTCTTTGCCGAGGAATAGATGTCGCTGTCGATATTGGCGAAGCGCACCGCATCCTGATGGGCGGCGAAGAAACCGGGCAGACTATCCTCGAACCAGCCGGCATGCAGATGCGCGTTGGCCGGCACCTCGGGCAGCATCAGCCCGGTGGTCAGCAGGCCCGAGCGGGTGTTCACCCAATCTTCGGGCAGGCCTTCGAAGGAATCGAAGCCATGCACATCCTGCCCCGCCGCCAAGGCCAGCTGGGTCAGCGAGGCTCCGCGCCGCACACCGAATTCCAGCACCAAACCCGTAACCTGGGCTTGCGCCAGCGCCCAGCGCAGCAGATTGCCGGGCACGCCGAACAGGCGGAAGCCGTCATCCAGATGCGGCAAGAGAGCCTCGGCCCCCTCTTGCAGATAGCGATGCTGAGGCGGCGGCTCGGTCCGATCCGGCTCGCCCAGCAAGGTCTGATAGGCCGCCAGCAGCCCGGCATATTTGCGATTGGCCCCGGAACAGCCCATGGCCTTTTCGATACGGCGACGAGCCTCGAGCCACCCCATCAGGTCAAGCGCCGGGGCATGGCTGCCGACCCAGGCCGCGGCCAGATCGGGCTTGATCTCCAAGGCCGCATCGAAGGCCGCCAGAGCGGCTTGCGCATCTCCCAAAGCCACCTGCGCCATGCCGATGTCGTAGAGCAATTGAGGCGAAGGCTGGGCAATTTTCGCCGCCAGAGCCAGCACATCGCGGTGCCGGGCATCGCGGCGATAGGCTCCGGCCAGGGCCTCCGCCGCCTGCGGATGATCCGGAGCCTGGGCGTAAAGCGTCTCCAGCTCGACCACCGCGCCATAGGGATCGGCGGCCAGCAGCAGCGCCTTGGACAAGCCTAAGCGGCTGTCGAAATCCTTGGGATTCCTTGACAAAGCTTGGCGAAACGCCTCGATCGCCGGACCGATCCGCCGTTTGGCGAGATGGCGGGCGGCGATGGCGGCAGGATTGTTTTCGTCAAGGCTCAAGAAATGATGTCCGATCGATCAGGGCGGCAGAGAATGGCACGGCCCATCCCACCCCGCCAAGGCCCGGCAAAGCTTGCCCGGCAAATTCTGCCGCCTGGAAAAGCCTGCCGAGTCGCTGTCCATGGCCCGGGATTCGAAATCTGAGTCAAATCATCGCTTTAACGCGGCGCCCCAAACTGGCCCGCCCCTTGCGTAGGGGAAGCCAGTTTTTCCAACCAGGAGTCCGCGTCATGAGCCACGAACGGGTCGAGACTTTTCAGACGCTGGTTGACCGGGCCTCGGCCCTGCTGACCCAGGCCGAACAGAGCGACGACAACGACGCCGTCGCCGAAGCGGCCCTCATCCTCGATTATCTTCGCAAACGCTATGGCGAACCTTTCACCGCCGGCGAGTTGAACCATCTGCTGCATGGTCCCGAGGGCGAGCAGCGGGCGGTGCGCATGCTGCTCGACGGCCTGCGCCTGAAGCGGCTGGTCAAGTCGCTGTCGGCCAGACCACCTGCCCTGATGGCGGCGGAGTGAGCCTGGCATTTGATCTTGTCATCTTATTGGCCGGAGCCTGGGCTCTGGCGGTGCTGGCCCTTGCCCTGCTGCAAGGGCCGCTGATCTATCGCCCGGAAACCGGAGCCGCCACGCCGGAAGAAGCCGGCACCCCCTGGCTGCGGGAAGTCCGCGACGGCAAGCGGCTGCTGGGCTGGTGGGTGCCTCCGGCCTCCGCCGACCGGCCGGTGCTGCTGGCCTTTTATGGCAATAAGGGCAATCTGGCCCGTCTGGCCTCCAAGAGCACGCCCTGGCATCACTGGGGCTTCGGGCTGTTTCTGGTGGCCTATCGCGGCTATGAGGGCAACCCCGGCACACCGTCCGAACACAGCCTGACCGAAGACGGCCTGACCGCCCTGGAATGGCTGCGGGCCGAAGGCTATACCAAGGACCGCATCGTGCTTTACGGCGAATCGCTGGGCTCGTCCCCAGCCTGCCGGCTGGCGGCAAAGGGATTAGGGGCTGCCCTGATTCTCGAGGCCCCGTTCAGCAGCTTGCTGGAACTGGCCTGCGAACGTCATCCTTGGGCGCCGGTGCGGCTCCTGCTGCGCCACCGTCACGACAACCGCCCTTATCTGGCGGGGGTGAAGATGCCGGTGCTGATCCTGCATGGCGATGCCGACCACACCACGCCGATGAAACATTCCCACCGGCTGGCCCAATTGGGCGGGCGTAATGTGCAGCTGAGGATCATTCCTGGCGGCGGTCATCTGAACCTGCATGACCATGGCGCCGGGCGCGTTTTGTCGGACTTTCTGACCGGACTTTAATGGGCTGCGAAGTGCCGCAGATCATTTTCCCCATCGTCATCCCCGCGCAGGCGGAGATCTATATCGCATTGATTCTGAACAGAAATGGATGCCCGCCTGCGCGGGCATGACGGAGAATGATGCTTTAAGCCGCATCGCCCCACAGGGAGGTGTCGAACGGCGACAGGTTCGACAGAAACTGCCGGGTGCAGGCTTCCCAGCTGAAAGACAGAGCATGGGCCCGGCAGACCTCCGGCGAGATCACCAAAGCCTCGCGGGCCGCCGCCGCCAGATCGCGGTCCAGCACGCCCGCCGGACTGCCGCCGATCACGTCCAGCGGACCCGGCACCGGATAGGCGGCCACCGGCACGCCCGAGGCCAAGGCCTCCAGCAGCACCAGCCCGAAGGTGTCGGTGCGGCTGGGGAACACGAACACCGAAGCGGCGGAATAATGGCAGGCCAGTTCCTCGCCGATCTTGGCGCCGGTGAACAGCACCGAAGGATATTTGCGGCGCAGGTCGTCCAGCTGCGGGCCGTCGCCGACCACCACCTTATTGCCCTGCAAGGGGGCGTCAAGAAAGGCCTGGATGTTCTTTTCCACCGCCACCCGACCGACATAGAGGAAGATCGGCCCGGTCAGAGCCGTCATATGCGGCACCTTCTCGGCCAGTTCTTCCCGCGTGCGGGGACGGAACAGATCGGTATCGACGCCCCTCGACCAACGACGGATACGCTCGAAGCCGCGCTTTTCCAGCTCGTCCTGAATGGTCTGGGTCGCCACCATGATGCTGGCGGCGGGGGCATGGAAGCGGCGCACCACCTTGTAGCTGACCGGCAGCGGCACCCGGAAGCGGGCCTGGATATATTCCGGGAACTTGGTGTGATAGGCGGTGGTGAAGGGCACCTTCTTCTTCAGGCAATAGCGCCGCGCCGCCCAGCCCAGCGGACCTTCGGTGGCGATATGGATGGCGCAGGGCTGGTTGTTCTCGATCAGCTTCGACAGCTTGCGCCCCGGCTTCAGCGCCAGCCTGATCTCAGGGTAAGTCGGACAGGGCAGGCTGCGGAACAGATCGGGGGTGACGAACACGGTTTCGTGCCCCAGCCGTTCCAGCTCGCTGCGCAAGGTGCCCAGGGTACGGACAACGCCATTGACCTGCGGATGCCAAGCATCGGTGACGACGAGAATGCGCATCAGGCTTCCTGTGTAAGAGCGGGTTCAAGTTCACCTTCGTCCGCATCCAGGCCAGTCAGGCTCTTGGCGTCGAACAAGGACAGCTGGCGGCTTTCCGCCCAATGCAGAACTTCCAGACGACCGTCGAAATGCTCGACCAGGGCCGAGCAGCTTTCCACCCAGTCGCCGTCATTGGCATAGGTGATCTCGCCGAACTGCCGCAGCTCGGCATGATGGATATGGCCGCAGACGATGCCGTCCACCCCGCGCTTACGCGCCACGTCGATCATCGTCTCTTCGTACTGGGCGATGAACTGGACGGCATTCTTGACCCGATGCTTCAGGTAAGCCGACAGCGACCAGTAGGAATAGCCCAGCTTGCGGCGCACCCAGTTGAACCAGTGGTTCAGGGTCAGCGCCAGGGTGTAGGCGCTGTCGCCCAGATGCGCCAGCCACTTGGCGTATTGCATGACGCCGTCGAACTGATCGCCATGAATGACCAGATAGCGCTTGCCGTCGGCGGCCACATGGATCGCCTCTTCCACCACTTCCACATCGCCGAAATGATAGCTGGCATAATCGCGGGCGAATTCGTCGTGATTGCCGGGGACGTAAATCACCCGGGCGCCCTTGCGGGCCTTTCGCAGCAGCTTCTGCACCACGTCGTTATGGGCCTGGGGCCAATACCACGACTTCTTCAGCCGCCAGCCGTCGATCATATCGCCGACCAGATAGAGATAGTCGGATTCCGTGTTCTTCAGAAAATCCAACAGAAACTCGGCCTTGCAGCCCTTCGTCCCCAGATGGACATCCGAAATCCAAATGGCACGGTAATTTTGAACGGCGCCGATCTTCGTCATGGCTCGCCAGAGTCCATTCGTTCCCCATGAATATCAAAACCGTTCTTAGTAGAGTGGGGATCGGCATGTACATATACTTTGTATGTCCTGGGGCAGATTTCACCTGAGTGACGCATTATCGTCATCGAACTTTCACGCGCCTATCCCCTGGCCTGCGGGTATTAACCAAGGCCATGCACATGGCCCAGAGCAATAACGCTGGCAACGGCGACCAGATGACGGGGACGAGGCGCGTCCTCGTCATCTACAACCCCACCGCCGGTCAATGGCGGCGCAGGAAGCTGCATGCCACCATCGACGCGATGGAGGAGCAGGGCTGTCATATCGCTTTATACGAAACCACCCATCGCGGCGACGCCGAGGCCAAGGCCCGCTCGCTGACCCTGGATGATTGCGATGTCCTGGTAGCCGCGGGCGGTGACGGCACCATCAACGAGGTGGCCAATGGACTGGTCGCCGGCTCCGGCCCAGTGCCGCCGCTGGCGATCATTCCCCTGGGCACCGCCAATGTGCTGGCCCAGGAAATCGGCCTGCGTGGCCGCCCGAACGACATCGCCCGCGCGATTGCCCGCGGCCCTTTGATGCAGGCGCATCTGGGCCATGCCAATGGCCGGCACTTCATCATGATGGCCGGCGTCGGCTTCGATGCCCATGTGGTCTCGAACGTCGATCTGGCCTTAAAGCGCAGCACCGGCAAGCTGGCCTATGTGGTCGAGACCCTGGCTCAGGCGCTGCATTATGGTTTCCCCGCCTGCAAGGTCACCATCGACGGTAAGTCCTTCGAGGCCCGTTCGGTGGTGGTCTGCAACGGCAAGCATTACGGCGGCCCCTTCGTCGCCGCCCCCGAGGCCAGCCTGACCAGCCCGGTGCTTCAGGTCTGTCTGCTGAAGAAAGGCGGCTGGGCGCATGTGTTGCGCTATGGCCTGGCCCTGACCATGGGCCGGCTGTCGAAGCTGCCCGACGTGGAAATCGCCAGTGGTCAGAGCATCCGTATCGAGGGCGAGCAAGGTTTGCCGGTCCAGGCCGATGGCGACATCATCGCCGAACTTCCGGTTCAGATCGGCATTTCGCAAAAAACCCTGAGTTTAGTCGTACCTTAAACTAGGCCCGGCTTAAAACCTTCGCCTAAGTCCTCACCCTCGGCCATAGCCGTACGCACTATGTGGTTTCACCACCGCCTTGATCTAGACTGTTGATCAAGTCGTTACCGCTTGCCAAAGGCAATAACAAAGGGGGGAGACGATGCCAGATGATATTTCGATGATCCCGCGCAAAATGACCGCGACCCGGATCGCAAATCGTTTGTCCTTTGCCGCCGACCAGCTGGCTGGGGCCCGCGACCCCGCCGCCTTCCTGGACGCCATGGCGTCGCAGCGCCGGCTGTGGCGGCATATGCAGCGGGCCTCGGCCCTGATGGGCTATAAAATTCCCGACCGTGTGATGGATTTTTCCTTCGAGATCGCCACAAGGCGCGACGGCGGCTGGAACGATCACGAGGTCGAAGCCCTGATCTCCATCGAACGTACGGTATCGCAGGAGCTGGCCAGGGCGACTCGCCTTCCGGCGGAATAAAAGCAACCCCCTTCCGGCCCGGCGTCCCGGACCGGAAGGGCGTTCTGACGCCTCAGCGGATCGTCAAGGGAATGACGATATTCAGCCCGCTGGGCGCCGCCACCACCGGCGGCGGAGCATAAACTACCGGCGGCGGAACGTAATAGGCGCGTGGCGGCGGGGCATAGACCACCGGCGGCGGCACATAATGGCGATGCCATTCCGGCGGACGGTGGCGATCCCAGCCGGGACCGCCATGATGCCAGTCGTCAGCCAGCGCCGAGGTTCCCGAAAGTCCTAACAGGGCGCCGCCCAATGCCAGCCCCAGACTCAAGCGTGTCAGCAAGCGCTTCATCGCGACCTCCTCTTAACGCATCGTGCCGGGCTGTTTGCCGACCATGCTGCCAGCATTGCTCGGCTCGGCCTTCGTCGCCTTGTGCATATGGGCCATCACATGCTGCTTATGGGCGCGGAAAGCTTCGTCGGCGGCTTTCTGCTGGTCGGGCGACAGGGTGGCGTACAGAGCCCCGAAGGCGTCGGCCAGCTTCTTCACGCCGTCGGCATGAGCCTGGGCGATCTGAGCATAGGCCTGCAGGTCATCCAGCGCCGACTGTGTCTTTTCGGCCTGGATCTTCTGATCCACCAGGGCGTCGTGAGCGGCGCGGTTGTCGCGCATCACCTGAGCCAGGGCGTTGAACTTGTCTTCCTGCGCCGGAGTGATCTTCAACTGATCATGCAGCTTGGCGATGCGGGCTTCGACGATATCGGGCGACTGTTTCATCGCATGGTGCTTCATGCCTTGATGATGCATCGGCATCGGCGCGGGGGGCGCATCTTCGGCGAAGGCCGGCGCGGCCAGCAACACGGACCCGGCGAGAACCAGAGCGGCACCGGCGGACAGCAAAGACTGACGGAATTGGGACATGCTTTTGCTCCTTCCCATAAAATGGCGGCGGCTTTAACTCCGACCGTTGGCAAGGATTGTTGCCGCCAATTGTGGAATAACTGAGGCGACGCGCATCCGGCTCGCCTTCCAAAGATGATTACGTCCGCAAAGGTTCATCCTCACGCAGCGATCCACGCTTTTTCAGGGGAGTTTAAAGAGATGAAGCTGATCCTTACCGCCGGCCTGTTGCTGGCCATGACTGCCCCAGCCTTTGCCGACGAAGCCTCGGACTGCAAGGCCAATGCCGGCAGCTATCTGACCGGCAGCGTCGTCACGGGGCCTTATTACAAAGGGGGCAAGGACCAGAAGGGCGTCGAGCTGTCACACACCCATGTCACCATCAGGGGCGACCAGACCGGAGCCTCCTACGACGTCGCCATGGATAACGTCTTCGCCAGCGGCTATGACCAGGCCGGCGAACATGTGCCGGCTCCCTTATCGTCCATTCAGAAGGGCGATCGCCTGGGCCTGTGCGGGCAGATATATTCGGATGGCACCGGCATTCACTGGGTACATACCAATTGCGCCAAGAAGCCGACCGCTTCCAAGCCCAACGGTTCGGTCAAGAAGCTGGACGGCGAGGGCAATCCCACCACCGGCAATCTGGAAGACAACACCGAATATTGCTCGCTCTGGAATTAAACCGGCATCGTCACCGTAATACGCAAACCGCCTTCGGGGCGGTTCGCCAGGGTGATGTCGCCGCCATGGGCGCGCATGGCCGAACGCGCGACCGCCAGCCCGAGACCGGTTCCGCCGGTCTCGCGGTTGCGCGAGCCCTCGACCCGGTAGAAGGGGGCGAAGACCTTTTCGAATTCGCTCTCGGGAATGCCGGGGCCGTCGTCATCGACCACCACCACCACATGATCCTCGTCCTTGCGGGTCAGGGTCAGCCGGGCCGAACCGGCATATTTCTTGGCATTTCCCAGCAGGTTGGCGAAGGTGCGCTTGACGCTCAAGGGACCGGCCAGCACATGCATATGATCGGGCCCGTCATAACCGGCGGCAAATTCGTCGCACAGCTCTTGCAGCATCCCGGCCAGATCGAAGGGCTGACGCATCTCGCGGGTAGCGTCATCGCGGGCAAAGGCCAAGGTCGAAGCGATCATCGCCTCCATCTCGTCCAGATCGGCCAGAACCTTGGCCCGCTGCTCGTCGTCATCGATGAACTCGGCCCGCAGCTTCAGGCGGGTGATCGGGGTGCGCAGATCGTGGCTGATCGCCGCCACCATCTGGGTGCGGTCGTCGATGAAGCGGCGCAGACGGGTCTGCATCTCGTTGAAGGCCGCCGCCGCCGCCCGCACCTCGCGCGGGCCGCTGACCGGCACCGGCGAAGCATAGACGTCGCGGCCCAACCGCTGCGCCGCCGCCTCCATCACCGCCAGCGGCTTCGAGGCATAGCGCACCGCCAGAACCGACAGCCCCACCAGCACCAAGAGTCCGACCAGCAACGGCACCAGGAAGGGCACATGCAGGAATGGCTCGGGCGGAGCCATGCGCACCACGAAATTCAGCCAGCTATCGTCATCCAGACGCACCGCCACCAGGAATTCACGTCGCCCCTCCGGCGAGAGGAAACCAGGACCAGGACCTGGCCCTTCCAGCAAATCGCGAGCCTGATCTCCCTGCCGATCATCGAGCGCACCCTGGCGCGCGCGATGGCGCGGCATGGTGCGGACCATGATCTCACGCTTTTCCAGATGCGTCTGAAGATGGCTGTGCAGTTCAGTGGCCTCGCCACTTTCCTCCAATTCGCCGATCCTCCCCGGATCCACCACCGGGTCAGCGCCCCAGCCGACATGGAAACCGGGATCACCCAGCGCCATCACCGTATCCATCCGCTGGGCGTTCGAGGTGCGATTGACCAGCTGCACCGCCTGGGCGACGCGCTCGGAAATCTGCAAGCCGCCGAAACGGGCGGCCAATTCATTATGATTAAACGAGAACACCAGCACAACGGTCAGCTGTGACACCACCAGCCCCAGCAGCAGCACCAGAACCGTGCGGCCCACCAGGGTTTCCGGAAGCAGACGCCTCATGCCGACACCTCGGCCGAGAACATATAGCCGCCGCCGCGCACCGTCTTGATCAGACGCGGCTCGCGGGCGTCTTCCTCGATCTTGCGGCGCAGGCGCATCACCTGAATGTCGATGGACCGATCAAAAGGCACCGCCGAGCGTCCCCGCGCCAGATCCAGCAACTGGTCGCGCGACAACACCCGCCGGGGATGGGTGACGAAGGCATAAAGCAGCTCCCACTCGCCGGTGGATAAGGGAACCTCTTCGCCGTCCAGATTCAAAAGACGGCGCGAACCCACCTCGATGCACCAGCCTTCGAAGCGCAGCATCTCTCCGGCCACCGCCGAGGGAGTCGCCGCCGTCTGGGCCCGGCGCAGCACCGCCTTGATGCGGGCCAGCAATTCGCGGGGATTGAAAGGCTTAGGCAGATAGTCGTCGGCGCCCATCTCCAGCCCGACGATGCGGTCGGTATCCTCGCCCATCGCGGTCAGCATGATCACCGGAATACCGGAGTTCACCCGCAGGCGGCGACAGAGCGACAGCCCATCCTCGCCGGGCATCATTACATCCAGCACCACCAGATCGATGGCCGAGCCGTCCAGCGCCTTCATCATCTCGACGCCATCCTTGGCCGAGGTGACACGCAGGCCATGCTTGACCAGAAAGCGGGACAGAAGGTCGCGGATTTCCCGGTCGTCATCGACCACCAGGATATGGGGGGAAGCGTTCTCGTTCATGGCCCCTACTATAATTGCGCGCGAGCGATTATGGCAGGCTTTTAGGGTAACGCGGCGGTTTCACCCGGGGCAGCCGAAACAATCCGTTACAAAATAGGCCGGTTTTCGACATCACCCAGAAACGGAAGCCTGTTTCAATCAGCACCATCGAAACGACGCACCGCCGAACCCGAGACCCCGAAGATGAACCGCCGCACGATCCTTCCGCTGCTTGCCTTGACCGCCTTGCTGGCTGGTCCGGCGATGGCGCAGCAGGCTCCCAGCGGCACCGGGCTCGAAGGATACGGCGGCCCGCACGGTGGCCCCGGAGGTCCGCCGCCCGACGGGTTCGACCACCACCACGGAGGGCCCGACCCCTTCGCCAATACGCCCAAGCCCCTGACCGCCGATTCGACGCGGGAGGCCTTGGAAATGATGTACAGCCGCCGCCCCCATGTGGGCCGCGTGACGGAAAAGGACCCGTCGACCCTTGAAGTCGAGGTGATCATGCCTGATGGCCGATCCCAGACCATGCTGGTCGACAAGCAGACCGGCGCTCGACAGCCTTTTAGGTGAGCGCCGTGCGCCCCCTTCCCCTCCCCAGACGCCCTTGGGGAAGGGGGTGCGCCCTAAAGCATCAGACACCGTCCAGCCCCCTCTTCGGCTGGACTGGTTAGCCTCCCTTCCCCCTCCCCAGACGCCCTTGGGGGAAGGGAGGCGCCCTAACGAAACCCTGCCCGCCCCCCTCTTCGGCCGGGCCGGTTAGCCTCCCTTCCCCCTCCCCAGACGCCCTTGGGGGAAGGGAGGCGTCCCTAACGGAACCCCGCCCGGCCTCCTCTTCGGCCGGGCCGGATAGCCTCCCTTCCTCATCCCCAGACGCCCTTAGTGAGGAAGGGAGGCGCTTCCCTCCCGCTTCCGTTTCAGGCACCATCCCGGCAAAACGTCTCTTGCCGATGGAAGCCTCTGCCCATGGCCCTTTTGCTCCGCCGCCTGTTCCTTGGCCTTTGCCTGGCACTTGGCCTGATCTCTGGCCCCAGTCTGGCCGAGGGCCGCGACAGCCTGACCATCGGCATCATCCAGTTTCCCTCGAATTTCAATCCGCTGGTCGAGAATATGGTGGCCAAGGCCTATATCCTCGGCATGGCGAGCAGACCTTTCACGGTCTTTGACAAGGACTGGAATCTGGTCTGCATGCTTTGCACCCAGCTGCCGACCTTGGAGAATGGGCTGGCGGTGCCGGAAGCCTTGCCGAACGGACAAAAGGGCGTCGCCATCACTTTCACCATCCAGCCCGAAGCCAAGTGGGGCGACGGCGTTCCGGTGACCACCAAGGATGTGCTGTTCACCTGGGAGGTCGGCAAACATCCTCAGTCAGGCGTGGCCAATGGCGACATGTTCCGCCGCATCCGCGCCATCGATGTGAAGGACGACAAGACCTTCACCCTGCATCTGTCGAAACTGACCTTCGATTACAACGCCATCAACGATTTCTCGCTGCTGCCCGAGCATCTGGAAAAGAAGGCCTTCGCCGAGCCGGCGGATTATCGCAACCGTTCGCTCTATGACACCGACACCACCAATCCCGGCCTTTATTTCGGCCCTTATCGGATCAGCGAAGTGGCGCGCGGCCAGTATGTGGTGCTGGAGCAGAATCCCACCTGGTGGGGACCGAAGCCGGCCTTCAAGCGCATCGTGGTCAAGGCCATCGAAACCACCCCGTCGCTGGAGGCCAACCTGATCTCGGGCGGCATCGATATGATCGCCGGCGAGGTGGGCTTCACTCTCGACGCCGCCCTGGCCTTCGAGGGCCGCCATCGCCCGGAATGGGTGGTGACCTATAAGCCCGGCCTGTCCTACGAACATCTGGCCTTCAATCTCGACAATCCCATCCTGGCCGACCGCCGGGTGCGCCGGGCCTTGACCATGGCGCTGGATCGTCAGTCGCTGATGCATCAGATCTTCCAGGACAAGCAAAGCGTCGCCAACGGCCCGGTCAATCCGCTGGACTGGGTCTATGATCCCGCCACCCCCACCGTCCCCTTCGATCCCGATGGCGCGAACGCCTTGTTGGACGAGGCAGGCTGGAAGCGCGGCGGCGACGGCATTCGCCGCGACGCCTCGGGCAAGAAGCTGTCCATCGAGCTGATGACTACCGCCGGCCTGCGCAACCGCGAGGTCACCGAACTGGTGATCCAGCAGGCCTGGAAGCGTCTGGGCATCGAGGTGACCATCCGCAACCAGCCGGCCCGCACCTTCTTCGGCGAGTCGGTGTTGCGGCATAATTTCCCCGACACCGCCTTGTTCGCCTGGATGTCGGCCCCGGAAAGCGTGCCGCGCAGCACCCTGCGGTCCGACATGACGCCCACCGCCGCCAATAACTACGCCGGCCAGAATGTGGGCGGCTATCGTAACCCGAAGATGGATGCCCTGATCGACGCCATCGAGACCGAGTTGGACCGGCCCAAGCGCAAGGAATTGTGGAAGCAGTTGCAGGCGCTTTATGCCGAAGACCTGCCCGACCTGCCGCTGACCTATCGTTCGGACCCATTCGTGCTGCCGGTCTGGCTGAAGGGGGTCGAACCCACGGGCCATCAATATCCCACCACTCTTTGGGTGGAGAATTGGAAGGCGCAATGAAGATGGACGGCAAGCCGATCATCGAGGTGGACAGCGGGCTGATCCACGCCTATGCCCTGCGCCCCGACCAGCCAGGGCAGCCCTTGTCCTGGGAGCAATGTCAGAACCTGCCGGAGCCGGAAGAGGGAAGCTATCACTGGTTCCATCTGAACATCGCCATGCAGCCTGCCAAGCGCTGGCTGAATGCCGCCAAGGGATTGCCGGAAGCCGCCGTCGAGGCGATGCTCGATAATGACAATCACCCCCATATGGTGCTTAGCCATTCCGGCTTTCTGCTGACCCTGAACGATCTCAACATCACCCTGGACGGCGAGACCGAAGCGATCGGCATTCTGAGGGTTTGGGTCGACCGTCACCGCATGATCACCGTGCGCCGCAGTCCCAAGCTGGCGACCCAGCGGCTGCTGACCCAGATCGAGCGGGGCGTGGTGCCCGACAGCAGCGTGGCGCTGTTCCTGGAGCTGGTCGAACAGGTGGCCGACAATCTGAGCCGGCTGACCGGCACCCTGCTGCGCCATATCGACATCGCTGAAGACGCCCTGCTGGCCGGACGCACCCACGGCCTGCGCCAGCGGCTCGGCATGCTTCGGCGCGAGGCGGTGACGCTGCATCGGCTGGTGTCGCCCGACCGTCAGGCGCTGGCCCGGCTGCATGCCCGCACCACCCACTGGCTGCATCCCGACGAGGTGGAAGCCTTCCGCCAAAGCTTCGAAGACCTGAACGCCCTGGCCGAAGATGTGCGCGTCGCTCAGGACCGCGCCAAGGTACTGCAAGACGAGTTCTCGGCCCTGATGGCCGAAGAGACCAACCGCAATCTTTACACTCTGTCCATCGCCAGCGTGGTCTTGCTGCCGATGACCCTGGTGACCGGCTATTTCGGAATGAACACGGGCGGCCTGCCGCTTGGCAACGAGATCGGCAACGGAACCGTCGTCGCCACATTAATCATGCTGATAGTCGGCATCATCACCGGGCTTTGGGTTCACTTCTTTTTCAAGCGAAAGGGCTGAGAGGGTTCGGGATTTTTACTTGACGAACCTTCACAAAGCGCCCCTACTACCCATCGGTGACCATTGGGGAGGGTTTCATGAAGCTCTATTACAGTCCCGGCGCCTGCTCTTTGGCCTCGCATATTGCATTGCGCGAGGCCGGGCTGCCGTTCGATCTGGAAAAGGTCGATCTGAAGACCAAGACCACCGAAACCGGCGAAGATTTCCGCAACATCAATCCGCGCGGCTATATTCCGGCCCTGCGCCTGGATGACGGCCGTGTCTTCACCGAAGGCGCCCATATCCTGCTGTGGATCGGCCATCAGGCTCCGGCGGACAAGAAGCTGCTGCCGGCCATCGGCAGCGACGGTTATTTCGCCGTGGTGGAATATCTGGTCTTCATCGCCACCGAACTGCATAAGGGCTGCAGCCCGCTGTTCAATCCACACACCCCGGAAGCCGCCCGCAACGCCGCCCGCGACACCCTGACCATGCGCGTGCAGTGGCTGAACGATACCTTGGGCGCCAAGCCCTATATCGACGGCAACGACTTCTGTGTCGCCGACGCCTATCTGTTCACCGTGCTGTCCTGGCTGCCGCGTCTGGGCTTCGACTATTCCCGCTGGCCGGCCCTCGAGGGCTATCTGGCCCGCGTCGGCAAGCGCCCGAACGTCCTGGCCGCTCTGAAGGCCGAAGGGCTGGTTCCGGCGTAAGCGCGCCGGAACCGTCCTCACCTCCTTTCGGTCCATGGCCCGTCATCTGGCGCTTCGTCTGCTGCAAGCCGCATTGGTTCTGTTGCTGATGTCGTTCCTGGTGTACGGGCTGATCGGCCTGATGCCGGGCGATCCCATCGAGCTGATGGCCGCCGGCTCCCCCACCATGACCCCGGAAGACGTCATCCGGCTGAAGGCGGCATACGGCATCGATCAGCCGCTGATGGCCCGCTACGGCCATTGGCTGAGCCAGGCTTTGACGGGCGATCTCGGCTATTCCCGCCTGTCCGCCCGCCCTGTGGCCGAGACCCTGGCCGGCCCCTTGGGCCGCAGCGCCGGGCTGATGGCCGCCAGCCTGACCATCGCCCTGCTGTTGGCCTTGCCCGCCGGCATCATCGCCGCCTTGCGCCAAGGCCGCGCCGCCGACCATGCCTTGAACCTTGCCGCCTTCGCCGCCATTTCGCTGCCGGTTTTCTGGCTGGGACTGCTGCTGATCATTCTGTTCGCCGTCACCTTGTCCTGGTTCCCGGCCTCGGGCGTCGAGACGGTGGGGGGCGGCGGAAGCCTTGCCGACCGGCTGTGGCATCTGGCTTTGCCGAGCCTTGCCCTGGCGGTCGCCAGCTTCGGCCATTATCTGCGCTATATGCGCCAAGCCATGATCTCGACCCTGCGCGAGCCCTGGATCAGAACCGCCCGCGCCAAGGGACTGTCGATGGCCAGCGTGGTGCTGCGCCATGGCTTACGCAACGCCCTGATCCCGGTGGCGACGGTGCTGGCATTGGATATCGGCGCCCTATTCTCGGGCGTGCTGGTGACCGAAACGGTGTTCGCCTATCCCGGCATGGGCAAGCTGATCTTCGATGCGGTGATGGGCAATGACTACAACCTCGCCCTGGCCGCCCTGCTGCTGGCCACCTGCCTGACCCTGCTGGGAAGCCTTGCCGCCGATATCGTGCATTCCTTGCTGGACCCAAGGGTAAAGCTGGGATGACCCGCCTGTTCCGCCATCCCCCTGCCCTGTTCGGCCTGCTCCTGCTGACCCTGCTGACCCTGAGCGCCCTGCTGGCCGGGCAGGCGGAAAGCTGGCTGGGCTTCGATGCCGAGAGCCTGGATCTGTCGGCCATGCTTGCCCCGCCCAGCGCCGCCCACCCGCTGGGCACCGACGAATTGGGCCGCGACATGCTGGTGCGGCTGCTGCATGGCGGGCGGGTCTCGCTGCTGGTGGGGCTGACCACCGCCGCGATCGCAGCCGCCTTGGGAACCCTGGTCGGTCTGTTCGCGGGCTTGCGCGGCGGCATCGCCGATGCCCTGCTGATGCGCCTGACCGACGGCGTCATCGCCTTGCCGCTGCTGCCCCTGCTGATCGTGTTGGGAGCCCTTGATCCCGCCAAGCTGGGCCTGCCGCCCGAGTCGCTGCGATCCGAGACGGCGGGATTGGCCCGCATCGTCATCATCATCGCCCTGGTCGGCTGGACCACGGTGGCGCGGCTGGTGCGAGCCGCCACTTTATCGCTGAAGCATCAGGATTTCGTCCGCGCCGCCCAGGCGCTGGGTATGAGCCCGGCCCGCCTGATGTGGAAACATCTGCTGCCGAACGTCGCCTCGCCGATGATCGTCGCCACCTGTCTGTCGGTGGGCAACATCATCCTGCTGGAAAGCGCCTTGTCCTTCCTGGGCCTAGGCGTTCAGCCGCCGATGGCCAGCTGGGGCAATATGCTGACCGGCGCCTTGCAGCAACTATTCTCGGCCCCCATCCTGGCGGTCTGGCCCGGTGGGTTGATCTTCGTCACCGTGCTGTCCTTCAACCTGCTGGGCGACGGACTGCAAGAAGCCCTGGACCCCCGAGGCCGCAGATAGGATGCTCCCCCCAAGGGAGTTCCAACTTGGGGAAGCGATCATGTGGAAATGGTTTTGGCTGCCGGTCCTAGCTTCTGCGCCCTTGCTTGCCCAAGCGGCCAGCTTCGATTGCGCCAAGGCCTCCGCGCCTGTCGATCAGTTGATCTGCGCCAGCCCGGCGTTGTCGGAACAGGACGAGAAACTCTCGGCCGCCTTCAAGCAGGCGAAGACCCAGACCGGCACCGATGGCCCCGCCTTGCTGGCCCAGCAGCGGCAATGGCTGCGTGACCGCCAAGCCGCCTGTAGCGTTCCCCAGCCCCTGCCCGACGACAAGACGGCGCTGACCGCCTGCCTGAGCCAGCAATATCAGGACCGCCTGCAAGCCCTGGCCCATCCGCCGCAAGCGGTGAAGGGCGATGACAGCCTGTGCCAGTTCGTCGCCGCCGGCCTGCGGGAAAAAGCCAAGAAGCCGGGGGTGGATTGGGAATATGTGATGTCGTTTCCGTTCACTGGCGACCAACCCACAGCCCAAAAATCACAGAGGCTTAAGGGGACGTTATCCAGCTTAGTCAGTAAAATAAAAAAACAATTCCATCCATCTCAAGAAGAATCCACAAAATTAGACAATTGGATGGATCCGGAAGAGGGCGCCACTCTTTTTCATGCAGAAGGCAGCGATCTTTATATGCTGCAGGTAATCGAGGGCACAGCGAACTCAACATACAATCTTTTTTTCAAGGCAGATGAGACTGGGCCCCTAAAAATTCTTCAAGATCCTCCGTTCCCGCCTCGTGAAGAAGGCCAGCTTGATATTGGCATATCCTGGGAGATCGCGACTATTTTAGGCCATCCGGTGGTCATCGTCGGCAACAACAATGGCGATGTTGTCGAACTCAGCATCTCCACCTTTCAAGATGTTAGCTGGGGCAAAGCCTGCTCGATCCAGCTAAAGATGGGTGCTCGCCAAATTCCCGCAGAACATCATTGCGCAGATGGTCAATGCAGCCGATTCGACGGCCCTGCGCTGGAGTTTGCCAAGAGCTTTCAAAATTCACCCAAAGCGCCTTTAGGGCTGGAGCCAAAATCCCTGACGTCAGAGCAGACCGCCCTCTGGGATAAATTGAAAACCGGAACCGACGCCGATGGCGTCCCCCTCGAGATGCCAAGCTTCGACAAGGCAGGCTGGAGGGCGAGCATGACAATGTTCCAGGACGGCTCCTACCGCTTCCCCGCCCTGATCGACGGCCAGTTGATGCTGGTGCGTATCGGCGAAGCGACGCTAGGCTGGCGGGACAGTGAGGACGTGCTCGTTTCTTTCACCGCCTGGCAGAACGGAAAAGCCGTGCCGATCGCCGGAGTCTATGTGGAAAAACACCGAACCGCCCCCACATCCATCACTGTGCAGTAAGCCCCGCCACAAAAGGACGCCCCATGTTCGGCCCCACCCGCGCCCCCGAGATCGACCGAGCCGGCCTCAGCTGGTTCAACACCGACAAGCCGCTGTCGATCAAGGCGCTGGCCGGGCGGTTGGTGATCCTGGATTTCTGGACCTTCTGCTGCATCAACTGCATGCATATCCTGCCGATCCTGCGCCGGGTCGAAGAGGCCTTTCCC
>Ga0182039_10000137_pt1 | contig 38171 bp, 30 predicted proteins | sample sta12Can44000111_FD_125975 | JGI IMG/M metagenome (GOLD analysis project Ga0182039, IMG submission 125975) | Lab enrichment of tropical soil microbial communities from Luquillo Experimental Forest, Puerto Rico - statanox.12C.anox.44.000.111 | ecosystem: Environmental > Terrestrial > Soil >...
AGCCGTCAGTTGGTTGCGCTTGGCGGCGTCCAGCTTGTTCAGCAACAGGCGCGGCTTGGCGTCACGCTTGGCCAACAACTCCAGCAAAGCCTTGGCGTCACGCAAGGAAGCCAGATCAGGAACCGAGGTCAGCACCAGCTCGTCGGCATTCTCCAGCAGATGCCGGACCCACGGAGCCCAGAGATGCGGCAGATCCACCACCAGCACCGCCGCCATGCGCCGGGCCAGGTCGATCAGATGCTCGACCGCCTCGACGGCGATGGCGGGCGGGTCGGTCAGCTCGGCCGAAGCCGGCAGCAGCCGCAGATGCTCGTCCTGACGGATCAGGATGCGGTCGAGAAGCTGGGTGTCGATACGCTCCGGCTCGCCCAGCAGTTCACCGACTGTCTGGCGGGCATCGGCATTGAACAGCAGGCCCGAGGTGCCGAAGGCCAGATCGAGGTCGAGATAGATCACCTCGTCCCCCGCCTTGGCCAGATTCCAGGCGGCGTTCTGCGCCAAAAGGCTGCTGCCCGCCCCGCCCCGCACGCCCCAAAAGGCGATCAGCCGGCCCTTGGGCGCTGCCTCGGGATCCGAGAACAGGGCTTGCACCGATGCGATCACCTGTGCGCCTGCGACCGGCGTTACCAGATAATCGCTGACACCATCGGACAGCAGGCGGCGATAGGTGGCGATGTCGTTCACACTGCCGGCCACGATCACGCGGGTGCCCGAGACGCAAACCTCGGCCAGTTGCGCCAGCCGGCTTTGCAGCAGGTCGGCACCGCCGGGTTCCTCGACGATCACCAGTTGCGGAGTCGCCTGGGACTGATAATGATCCACCGCCGCCGCCAGCCCGCCCACATGCAGGCTGACCGTCGAGCGGGCGAACAGCGGGTCGTCGGCCAGGACTTCCAAGGCCGAGGCGAAGTCCGGAGTGGCGGCGAAGGCGTCGATGGCAAGACGATAAAGCATGATCGTCCTCCCTTATTGGCCGTTCGACGAATGGGTATTCACGTCAAGCTGCATCTTGACCGCCGAGGTCTCCTCGCCCTTGACATATTTGCCCATCACCACGTCGGCCCGTTCGCCCGAGAACCCGGACGAGGCGGTGTTCTGCTGCATCAGATCGCGGGGATCGGCGACCATCGCGCCGATATTGCGCTGCATGTTGCAGCCGAAATTGGCCGACGGGCCATTGGGCGGGCCTTCGCGCCAGTCGTAGCAGTCGGGCAGCACCGCCGCCATCGCCTGGAAGCGCAGGCGCGTCTGGCCGGTCGGCAAAGCGGGATCGCCGACCACCAGTTGCGCCTTGATCTCGGCAGGCCGCACGCCGTCGGCGCGCAAAGCCTCGACCACGGCGGCCAGGGCGGCGCGGGCCTTGGCGTCCTGGGCCGAGGCAGCAGCTTGCGTCACCTCCAGCCGGCTATGGCCACGCGCCACGAAGTCGGCGGCGAAACTGTCGAGATGCCCCTGCTCCATCCCTTCCATGATCAGGGTCGGAGCATCGGGGCGCACGGTCAGCGGATGGTTGGTGCGATAATCATATTCGCTGGCGCGCTGCAAAGGCTGGTCGGCGCAGGCGGTCAGAGCCAGCAGGGCGGCGCAAAGGGTGATGGTGGTGCGCATGGCGGCTCTCCTTCCTACTCGACGATATAGCCGACGGGGCCTTGCAGCGCCTGGGGCGGCAGGGCATTGGCCTGTTTGCCGACATATTCTTCCTGCAGCTTCATCAGGAAATAACGCTTCAGGTCCGAGGACGGGATGAACCCGTCGGTAGGCAGGCTGATGGCCTTGGCGTTGGTGGCTTCCACCAGATAGGGGGTGACGGTGACCATCAGTTCGCTTTCGCTGTTGTTGTATGCGGTGCTGGAGAACAGCGAACCGATGATCGGCAGATCCTTCACGCCCGGAATCGAGTTCAGGTTGGAATTGCCGCTGTTGGACAGCAGGCCGGCGATCATCAAGGAACCGCCGCTGTTCATCTCCACCACCGTCTCGGCCCGGCGGACCAGGAAGGCGGGAACCGAGATATTGGTGCCGATGGCGACCTTGTGGTCTTCGTCCAGGCTGCTGACCTCGCTCTGCACCTTCAAAGAGATGCGGCCATTGCCCATGATCACCGGGCTGAACACCAGACCGACGCCATAGGGCTTGAACTCGACGGTCACCGCGCCGTTGCTTTGGGAAACCGGGATCGGCACCTCGCCGCCCGCCAGCAGCTTGGCGGTTTCGCCCGACAGCGCCGACAGGTTCGGCTCGGCCAGGGTGCGCAGCAGGCCATGTTCCTCCAGCGCCGCGAAGTTCAGGGTCAGGCCGGCGGGGCTGAAGACGATCGAGCCCGAAGCGGCGGCGGTGTCGTTGAAAGCGGTGCTGCCGCCGCCGATCGAGGTCAGCTTCAGCTTGCCGCTGGTGTTGGTGTAGCTGGTGTTCATGCCCAGGTCTTTGATGACCGTGCGGTTCACCTCGGCCACCCGCACCTTCAGCAGCACCTGCTGGGGACCCGCCACCGACAGGCGGTTGATCACGTTGGCGTCCGCCGAGACAAAGCGCCGGGCCGCGGTGCGGGCAGTGCTGACCGCCTGCTCGCCGCGCACCGAACCGGACAGGAACAGGGCGTCGCCGACCGGCGTCACCTCGACCTCGTCATCGGGCAGCAATTGATGGATGGCGGCGCGAGCCCCTTCGGCATCCGGTCCCACATGCACTTCGACGCGGCGGATCAGTTTGCCGTTGGCATCCATGAAAAAGACGTTGGTGTCGCCCATCTGATGGCCCATCAGGAACACCTGGCGGGCCGAGCGCACCATCACATCGGCGATGGCGGGATTGCCCACCACCACGTCGCGGGCGGCTGTGGGCAGGTCCAGCGGCAGGCTCTTGTTCATGGCGACATTGATCACCCGCTCGATCGGCACATCGGCCACCGAGGTCGGCAGGCGGGTCGTCTTCGGCGGCGCCTGGGTGGTGGCGACCTCGACCGGAATGACGACCGGCGCAGGGGTTGGGGCGGGCGGTTCCTCGGCGAAGGCGGCCAGAGAGGCGGCCATGCCGAGCAGGGACAGAAGAGTCCGGCTGATCCTGGTCATCGTGCGAAACTCTGAATAGAGGTGGCGCCGGCGCGGTTGATCTTGACCATGGCGACGGCTCCGCCGGAACGGAGAGACTGGCCCGCCGCCACCTGAAGCGAACGGCTGACCTCGATATCGGTGGTGTATCCGGCCACCGAGGCCGGGGTTTCATCGGTCTCGGCGCGGGCAAGGCTGCGCAGGGACAAAGTGATCTCGCCCATCTTCTGGGCGGTCAGCAGCGTTTCGGCATCCTTGGGCGACAGCTCGAAGGTGACCGAGCGACCATTGCTGTTGGCGGTCTGCTGCTGTTGCTGCTGGGACTGGCTGTCGCTGCGGGCCAGGCGGTCATCCACCGCCAGCACGCGGACATCGCTCAAGACGACTTGAGTGGTCTGGCGCTGGAAGTCGCCATGCAGCGGCTGGCCTTCGTTTTCGGCGGCCTTCATGTCTTCAATCAGCAGCACATCCACCCGGTCCTCGGGCTGAACGAAGCCTGCGACGTCGCTGGTCGGAGTCACCGGCACCGACACCGCCCGCATGCCCGGCGACAGGATGGCGGCCAGCACGCCGCCTTCGCCCTTCTTCACCACCGTCAAAGCCCGCAAGGGCTCGCCGGCCAGGATCGGGCGACGGGCGACCGAGCCGATGAAATCGGCCATGGCGTCGGGGGAAACGCTCTTGCGCACCAGCCGCTCGTCCAGCCCTTCCGAGGGCCAGGGGGCGAAGCGCAGATCGGAGTCTTTCAGGATGCTGCCCGGCGCGATATCGGCGGCGGCCACCAGCACTTCCTCGGGCGGAGGAGCGGCGGGAGCCACCGCCACCGCCACCGGGGCGGGACGGTCCACCAGCCGGCTGACCAGCATGGCGGTCGCTCCGGCGATGGTGACGGCAAGCGCCATCAGGATGATGATGATGGGGCGCATGGCGCGCCTCCTTGTCCCTGGTTCAGTCTGGGGACAAGGCTAGGACGTTCAGCCTAGGAGCGAAGTGTTGGCTATCACAGAATGGCCGGAAAGGATCATCATCGCAGCGCCGATATCGATGGCCAGCGCATAGGGCACGCCCTGCTTGGGCTCAAGAACGGCGAGATTCCAACGGTTTCGCTTAAAGATGCGCCGCGCCAGGATCAGCAGCAGCGCCAGCAACCCGCCGCTCATCGCCGTCCAGGTGATCATCACCATCAAGCCCTCGGGCGGAGCCCAAAAGCCCAGCGCCGCCAGCAGCTTGGCATCCCCCGCCCCCCAGACGCGGAAGAAGAACAAGGCCGCCCCCGCCACCAGCAGCGCCAGGGCGATGCCGGTTTGACGCAGCCCGCCTTCCCAGCCGCCCATATCCAGCGCCGCCACCAAGCCGACGACCGCCACCGCCAGCCCGATGCGGTTGGGGATGGTGTAGCTGGACAGATCGGTCCAGGCGGCGGCCAGCAGAGCCAGCGATAAAACAACTAGGCAGAACAGAAGGATCACCCGGCGGTCTCCCTTCCTGAAAGGCGGCGGTGACAGGCCGTTGAGCCTATTTGGGCAGAGTGCCCGAGACGATGACGCCGATCACAACCACCGCCACCAATGCCGCGAACAGGGCATATTCGGTGGCCGTAGCGCCGGAACACGGTTCCAGCAGACGGCGGAGAGAGAAGCGGGACAAGATCACCCTCGATTGGCAAGGCGTTGATTTGCAAAGGATAAGCTTGGAAACGCAGTCCGTCAATGCGGGGTTGTCCTCTAACCCCCTTCCCATCCCTCTCGACATTTGCCATAACCCCCGCGACGGCGCCCTTATGATGAACGGTGGCGCGCAACTCCGAGGTCGAGATGATTCCACGTTACAGCCGCCCCGAGATGGTTCGCATCTGGGAACCGGAAAACCGTTTCCGCATCTGGTTCGAGATCGAAGCCCATGCCTGCGACGCCCAGGCCAAGCTGGGGGTGATCCCCGCTTCCGCCGCCAAGACCGTTTGGGAAAAGGGCGATCTGCCCTATACCGCCGAACGCGTCGCCCGCATCGACGAGATCGAGCGCGTCACCAAGCATGACGTCATCGCCTTCACCACCGAGTTGGCCGAGCATGTGGGCCCCGACAGCCGCTTCGTGCATCAGGGCATGACCTCGTCGGACGTGCTGGACACCTGCCTGTCGGTGCAGCTGACCCAGGCCGCCGACCTGCTGCTGGCCGACATCGACGCCCTGCTGGCCGCCCTGGAGCGCCGCGCCTTCGAGACCAAGAACCTCGCCTGCATGGGCCGCAGCCACGGCATCCATGCCGAGCCGGTGACCATCGGCCTGAAGTTCGCCGGCTTCCATGCCGAGTTCCAGCGCGCCAAGGAACGTCTGATTGCGGCCCGCAAGGATGTCGCCACCTGCGCCATCTCGGGCGCTGTCGGCACCTTCGCCAACATCGACCCCTTCGTCGAGCAGTATGTGGCCGAGCAGCTGGGCCTGAGCCCTGAGCCCCTGTCCACCCAGGTGATCCCGCGCGATCGCCATGCCATGTATTTCGCCACCCTGGGCGTGATCGCCAGCTCGGTCGAGCGCGTCGCCACCGAGATCCGCCATCTGCAGCGCACCGAAGTGCGCGAGGCCGAGGAATATTTCTCGCCGGGTCAGAAGGGCAGCTCGGCCATGCCCCATAAGCGCAATCCGGTGCTGACCGAGAACCTGACCGGTCTGGCCCGCATCGTCCGCGGCATGGTGACTCCGGCTCTGGAGAACGTCGCCCTGTGGCACGAGCGCGACATCAGCCATTCCTCGGTCGAGCGCATGATCGGCCCCGACGCCACCGTGACCCTGGACTTCGCCCTGGCCCGTCTGACCAACGTGGTCAGCAATCTGGTGATCTATCCGGATGCCGTCGAGCGCAACCTGAACCAGCTGGGCGGCCTGATTTTCAGCCAGCGCGTCCTGCTGGCTCTGACCCAGGCCGGCTTCAGCCGTGAAGACGCCTATAAGGCGGTGCAACGCAACGCCATGGAAGTGTGGAACGGCAATGGCCGCTTCCTCGACCTGTTGAAGGCCGACGCCGACGTGGTCAAGGCTCTGGGCGCCGCCGCCATCGAAGAGCTGTTCGACCTTGGCTATCACACCAAGAATGTCGATGTGATCTTCAAGCGGGTGTTCGGCAAGGCCTGATCCCGGCTGCGACAAAGGCCCCTTCCCGTCCGTTATCGCGGATGGGGAGGGGTTTCTTTTTGTCTGAGCCGATAGTGTGCAATCCCCCCTTGGCATCCGGGACGCCGGCTGGCACCCTTTTCCCGCCCCGATTCCCGTTTCCGAGTGTTCGTTCCATGATCCAAGCTTCCCAGCCAACTGCCGCCCAAATCCTGGTGGACGGCCTGCTGGCCAATGGCGTCGACACCATTTTCGGCGTGCCCGGCGAAAGCTACCTGTCGGTGCTGGACGCCCTTTATGACAGCGGCATCCGCTTCATCAACTGCCGCCAGGAAGGTGGGGCTGCCATGGCGGCAGCGGCGCAGGGACGGTTGAGCGGCAAGCCCGGCATCTGCATGGTCACCCGGGGACCAGGGGCCACCAATGCCTCGGCGGGTCTGCATGTCGCTTTTCAGGATTCCATGCCGATGATCCTGTTCATCGGTCAGGTGGCCAGCGATCAGGCCGACCGCGAGGCCTTCCAGGAAGTCGATTACCGCCGCATGTTCGGCCAAATGGCCAAATGGGTGGCGCAGGTCGATGAACCCAGCCGCATGGCCGAATATGTCAGCCGCGCCTTCCATATCGCCCAGTCGGGACGCCCCGGCCCGGTAGTGCTGGCCCTGCCCGAGGATATGCTGCGCAAAAGTGCCGGATCATCGAAGGCCCTGCCCGCCGCCAAGCCGATCCCCGCCGCCCCCACCGAAGAAGCTCTGGCAGACCTGCGCCGCCATCTGGCCGAGGCCAAGAAGCCGTTCCTGCTGATCGGCGGCGGCGGTTGGAGCCAGACCGCCTGCGATGACATCCGCCGCTTCGCCGAGGCCAATGCTTTGCCGGTGGGCGTCTCGTTCCGCGCCCAGGATCTGATCGATAACGAGCATCCCCTTTATGCCGGCCATGTCGGCATCGGCATTGATCCCGCCTTGGGGACCGCCATCCAGGACAGCGACCTGCTGCTGGTGGTCGGACCTCGGCTGGGAGAGATGACCACCGGCGGCTATCAGCTGATCGAACCGCCCCGATCCCGCCAGCCCCTGATCCATATTCATGCCGATATCGCCGAACTGGGCCGGGTCTATTACCCCGATCTGGCGATTGCCGCCGATATGGGCTCCGCCGCCCGCGCCCTGGCCGGGCTGGGCCGTATCCGTAGCGGTGAAGACGGACGGGCCGCCAAGCTGCATCAGGCCTATCTGACCTTCAGCACGCCGCACGCCGAGCCTTCCTCGGCCATGGATATGAGCCATGTCGTCGCCTATATGCAGGCGCGATTGCCCCAGGATACGGTGATCTGCAACGGCGCTGGCAATTATTCCGTCTGGCTGCATCGCTTCTTCCGCTATCGCCGGCTGGGCACTCAGTTGGCCCCCAGCAATGGCTCGATGGGCTTCGGCACCCCGGCTGCCCTGGCCTCGGCCTTGTCGGGTCGCCCGACCCTGGCCATGTCGGGCGATGGCTGTCTGATGATGACCGTGCAGGAACTGGCGACCGCCGCGCAATATGGCGCCAAGCTCATTCAGATCGTGGTGAACAACGGTATCTACGGCACCATCCGCACCCATCAGGAGCGGAATTACCCCGGCCGCGTCTTCGCCACCGAGATGGGCCACGGCACCGACTTCGCCGCCCTGGGCCGCGCCATGGGCCTGAGCGGTGAACGGGTCGAGACGCTGGATCAGTTCAAGGCCGCCTTCGACCGCGCCCTGGCGGCAGATGGTCCGGCGCTGATCGAGGTTCTGACCGATCCGGATATCCTATCCCCCACCGCCACGGTGGCGGGGTTGCGTGCCATGAAACCTTCTCCGAAAAGCGCAACCTAAGATATATTTCTCATACGATAACTCGATGTATGCTGGTCATGACTTCACTTGGAGGCAAGCATGACCGGCATCACCGATATCTATCAGTCCCTGTTGTCGCAACTGAACATCACCTGGCCGACCACTGCCGATGTGGCTTTGTCGGGCAGCGATCCGGTGGTCAATTCGGTGTTCCGCATCGGCGAATGCACCGCCGCCGTGCTGGGAGCCCAGGCCGCCGGCATCTCGGAAGTCTGGCGTCGCCGCACCGGCGAACGTCAGTCGGTCAGCACCGACGCCACCGCCGGCGGGTTAGCCGCCTATAGCGTCGGCTATCTGTCGCAACATGGCTTCCCGATTCCCCAGCCCGAGCCATCCTATCCGCTGGTGCAGCTCTATCCCGCCCGCGACCGCTGGGTGATGGTGCATGGCGCCTTTCCGCTGCTGCGCAACGGCCTGCAGAACCTGCTCGACTGCACCATGAACCCCACCGACATCGCCAACAAGATCGCCACCTGGAACGCCTTCGATCTGGAACAGGCGATTGCCGATCAGGGTCTGTGCGGCGCAGCTGTCCGCACCTACGAGGAATGGCTGGCCAGCGAACAAGGCACCGCCATCGCCGCCACGCCGCTGATCGAGATCATCAAGATCGGCGAGTCGGACCCTGAACCCTTCACTCCCGCCCAGGATGGCGACCGCCCGCTGTCGGGGTTGAAGATCCTCGACCTGACCCATGTCATTGCCGGCCCGACACTGGGCAAGACCCTGGCCGAGCAAGGGGCCGAGGTGATGCATATCACCAGCCCGACCCAGCCGGCGCTGCCGCCCTTCGACGTCGATACCGGCCATGGCAAGCTGGAAGCCCTGCTGACCCTGACCAATGCTCCCGACGCCGCCCGGCTGCGCAGCCTGATCGGCGAAAGCGACGTGTTCGTCGAATCCTATCGCCCCGGCGCTTTGGCCAAGCTGGGTTTCTCGCCCGAGAACGTGGCCGCCATCCGCCCCGGCAGCATCTATGTCTCGGTCAATTGCTATGGCTGGGATGGCCCCTGGCAGTATCGTCCGGGCTGGGAACAGCTGGCTCAGGTGGTCACCGGCATGACGGTGTCGCAAGGCACCTTCGACAATCCGCAGCTGCAGCCGGTCTATCCCAACGACTATGTCACCGGCTTCCTGGGCGCTTTGGGCACGCTGATGGCCCTGATCCGCCGCGCCGACGAGGGTGGGTCTTATCTGGTCCGTGTCGCTCTGTGCCGCACCGCCATGTGGATGCGCGAGCAAGGGCTGGTCGACAAGTCGCAACTGCCGCCGCCGGCCATCGACCCCTCGGTGCTGAACAGCTATCTGATGACCAAGGACAATCCTGCCTTTGGCCCGCTGACCTATCTGGGTCCGGTACTGAAATACGAGAAGACCCCGTCCTTCTGGGATCGCCCGACCATGCCGCTGGGCGCGGACATGTCTCGCTGGCCGTTGCTGAAGACCGGGACCGAGCGCAAGCTTCAGCACCGCCAAGCGGTCTGGAGCCATGCCGAGAAGCAGCCTTAACAGTCTGATATAAAACATATAAACATCGTCACCCCCGCGCAGTCGGGGGTCCATCTGGATGCCCGCCTGCGCGGGCATGACGATTAAAAATTGGCAGCGACGGCCTTAACCGCCGACGCAGTTCATCGTGCGGGAAATGGGGGCCAGGCCGCCCAGGGGTGTGACGAACTCATGCCCATGGGGCTTGGCCCCCAGCGCCGCCAGGATCGCCTGCTCGACCGGCTTGTCGTCGGTGGGCGAGGATCGTAAAGGTTCGCGCAGATCCACCGAAGTCTCATGCCCCAGACAGAGCGCCAACTGGCCGGTGCAGGTCAGCCGCACCCGGTTGCAGGCGTCGCAGAAGCCGTTGCTCAAGGGGGTGATGAAGCCCAGCTTGCGCCCCGTCTCGGCCACCGTGACATAACGGGCCGGACCGCCCGAGCGGTAATCGCTGGGCACCAGGGTCCAGCGTTTTTCCAGATCGCGGCGCAAGACATCCAGCGGCAGTTCATGGCCTTGCATGGACAGAGCGAACTCGCCCAGCGGCATCGCTTCGATCAGGGTCAGGTCATGGCCTTCGCGGCCACACCAGCCGATCAGCTTGTCGATGCCGTCCTCGTCATTGAGACCGCGCAAGGCCACGCAGTTGATCTTGACCGACAGCCCTGCCTGCTTGGCGGCATGGATGCCGTCCAGCACCTGCTCCAATTCCCCCCGGCGGGTGATGGAGCGAAAGACATTCGCATCCAAACTGTCGAGCGAGACATTGACCCGCTTCACCCCCGCCGCCGCCAGCCCTTGGGCATGGCGGGCCAGTTGGGTGCCGTTGGTGGTCAGGGTCAGTTCGTTCAGACTGCCCGCACGAACATCCTCCCCCAACGCCTCCACCAGGGTCATGACGCCCCGGCGCACCAGCGGTTCGCCGCCGGTCAGCCGGATCTTGGACACGCCCAGCCGGATGAAGATGCGGGCCAGTCGGGCCATTTCTTCCAGGCTCAACACCTGATGTTTCGGCAGAAAGTCGGGTTCGTCCGCCATGCAATAGCGGCAGCGCAAGTCGCAGCGGTCGAAGACCGACAGGCGCAGATACTGAATGCGGCGGCCGAACCCGTCGATCATGGCTTACTTCTCCGGCGCGGCGGTGATGGTGCCGGACGGCTGCGCAGCATAAGGATTGGCGTCCTCGGGCTGGTTGGCGATGCCGTGTTCGGCGTTCCACTTGATGTTGAAGGCACGCTCGGCCTCGACGGCGCCGGCAGGCAGGCGGTGCGCAATGCCCTTGTGGCAGTCGATGCAGGTCTTGCCCTGTTCCTGCGCCTGGACATGGCGAATACGGGCGCGCGGTCCCTGGCGGGCCAGATCCATGCTTTCGAACTTATGGCAGCTGCGGCAGCCGTGCGAATCGTTGTCCTTCATCCGCGTCCATTCATGCTCGGCCAGTTCGATGCGATGCGCTTCGAACTTCTCGCGGGTGCCGATGGTGCCCAGGATCTTGTTCAACACCTCGTTCGAGGCCTCGATCTTGCGCTTCATCTTGGGGAAGAATTCGTGCGGCACATGGCAATCCGGACAAGTCGCCCGCACGCCGGTGCGGTTCTGGTCATGGATGGTGGTGCGGTATTCGGCATAGACGTTGTCGTTCATCTCGTGACAGGTACGGCAGAACGTCTCGTTGTTGGTCAGTTCCAGGCCCACATTGAAGGCGGCCCAGAACAGCACGCCCGAGCCGAAGCCGATGACCAGCAGCAAGCCCAGCGACAGCTTGGCCGAAGGCCGTTTAAGCAGGGTCCACAGCCTTTTGATCAGGCCCGGACGGGATTGGGTGGTGTCGGACATGACGCTTCCCCTTGGTCCTTATTTACCCGCAGCCGGTTGGAAATTGTTTTCCACCAGCGGCTTGGCGTCGGCTTGCGGCACATGGCACTGGACGCAGAACCAGCGGTTCGACGAAACCTTGTCCAGCTTGTTGCCGTCGCGATCGAGATAATGGGTGGCGCTGACCATCGGCGCGTTTTCCTGGACGTTGTTCGGCCAGTCATGGCAGCGCAGGCACTGGTTCACCTTCACATCGATCTCGTAGCGGTCGATGCGATGCGGGATCAGCGGCGGCTGCTGGCGATAGTTGCGGGTGTAGCGCGGGCCTTCCTTCACATCCAGCACCGGCGGCGCGGCGTTCAGTTGGCTGGTCGGCGCATCGCCCGGCAGAGGTTTCACCTCCTCGGCCGTCACCGCGCCTGCGGCCAGCAGCCCCAAAGCCATCACGGCGGCAAGAAGTCTAGTTTTCACGGCGGGCACTCCCCTTGACGAGACATGGTTTCCAATTTCGAACGCAGGCCGGCGGCAAAGACGTCCTTGCGGCAGACGTCGATGCAGCGGCCGCAAACAGTGCAGTCGGATGCGGCGATCAAGGGGCCGATGCCCCTGGCCTCGCCACGCAAGGCCGGGGTCAGCAGCTGCGGTTCCGGGCAGACGCGATAGCAGTCGCCGCAGTCGTCGCAGGCCTTGCGGTTCACCGCCGAAATCTTCAGCAGCGAGAACCGCCCCAGCAGTCCATAGAAGGCCCCCACCGGGCAGAGATGGCCGCACCAGCTGCGAGCCCCCGCCGACAGGTCCAGCAGGAACACGCCCCCCGCCATCAGCAGACCGAACGAGCCGCCGAACAGCAGGCTGCGATAGAGCGCGGTGATGGGATTGACGAATTCCCAGGCGATGGTTCCGGTCGCGGCGCTGACCGCCAGCGCACCGGCTAAAATCCAATATTTGACCCGGCGCGACAGCAGCAGCGCCCGCTCGGACAGGCCCAGCTTGCGGCGCAGATACAGCGCCAGATCGGTCAGCAGATTGACCGGGCAGACCCAGGCGCAATAGAGCCGACCGCCGAACAGGGCATAGAGCCCGCCCAGCAGGGCAGCGCCGATCAACGCCAGCCCCTCGGGCCAATGGCGGGCGGCCAGGCTTTGCGCCAGGATGAAGGGATCGGTGAAGGGAACCTTGTCCAGCAGGCGGCTGGAGGCCAGGGTTCCCTTGAAGACGCCGGCAAAGAACAGCGACAGCAGCAGCCCTTGCGAGACGCGCCGGGCGATCAGCCAGCGGTTATGGCGGATCAGGGCGATCATGGCTTGAACCCCGTGGTTCCCTCGGGCCGACGGACCGGCAGGGTCAGCTGGTCGCCGATCAGGGATTCATCCCCGTTCTTGGCTTTCTCTTCCCAGCCCAGCCGGTAATGAGCGCCGATCTCGCCGCGCGCCAGTTCGGGCGGCAGCACCTTGATGGCGGCCTTTTCCAGCACGCAGGAATGTTCGCACTTGCCGCAGCCGGTGCAGAGATCGTGATGGACGGTCGGCAGGAACATCGCATGCTTGCCGGTGCGCTGGTTATGCCGCTCGTCCAAGGTGATCGCCTTGTCGATCAGCGGGCAGACGCGGTAGCAGACATCGCAGCGCAGGCCCTGCCAGTTCAGGCAGCTTTCATGATCCACCAACACCGCCACGCCCATACGGATTTTGGTGGCGTCGGTGACGCCGTGATCCAGCGCCCCCGAGGGACAGGCCTTGATGCAGGGCAGGTTCTCGCACATCTCGCAGGCCACCTTGCGGGCCTCGAAAATGGGCGTGCCCACCGCCACCCCCTGCCCGCCATCGGACAGGGTCAGGGTGTGATAGGGGCAATCCTTGACGCACAGACCGCAGCGCAGGCAAGCGGCCAGGAAGGCCGGTTCGGACAAGGCACCCGGCGGACGCAGGGCTTCGGTCTTGGCTTCGGCGCCCTTACGGGTGACCGCCGCCAAACCCAGACCGAGCAGGCAGGCCCCGGAGGCGGTGGAAACCACGCCTCCTAGGAACTCCCTGCGACCAATGCCTTCCGCCGCCGACATGATACATGTCTCCGATCATCTCGCTGATCGCATTGGATCAGCGAAAGTCCCTCAGGCGGCGGGCGGGAGCCTCCGCTCCCTTGCCTTTCGCGGCATCAGCCGCGCGTCGCCTTGCTCCTAACCTGCGCCGTGATGAGGTTTGCTCATCACGGCTTGGTGCTTAAGCCTTCTCGACCTTGACCGCGCACTTCTTGTAGTCGGTCTCTTTCGAGATCGGGCAAGTGGCGTCCAGGGTCAGCTTGTTGACCAGCTGGCTTTCGTCGAACCAGGGGAAGAACACCACCCCACGCGGCGGACGGTTACGGCCGGCGGTTTCCACGCGGCTGATCACCGTGCCTCGGCGCGAGCTGATCTTAATTTCCTGGCCACGGCGCAGACCGCGATCCTTGGCGTCGTCGGGATGCATGAACACCACGGCGTTCGGGAAGGCGCGATAAAGCTCGGGCACACGGCGGGTCATCGAGCCGGAATGCCAATGCTCCAGCACGCGGCCGGTCACCAGCCACAGATCGAAGTCCTTATCGGGCTCCTCGGCGGCGGGTTCGTAGGGCAGCGCGAAGATGTTGGCCTTGCCGTCGGCATTGCCATAGAACTTCACGCCCTCGCCCGGCTTGACATAAGGGTCATAGCCTTCGCGGTAACGCCACAGGGTTTCCTTCTGATCGACCACCGGCCAGCGCAGGCCGCGAGCCTTGTGATACATGTCGAAGGGCGCCAGATCGTGGCCATGGCCGCGACCGAACGAGGCATATTCCTCGAACAGGCCCTTTTGCAGATAGAAGCCGTTGGCGGTGGATTCTTCGTTATCGAAGCCCTCGGCGACTTCGGTGACCGGGAACTTGTTCACCTGGCCGTTCTTGAACAGCACTTCGAACATGGTCTTGCCGCGATATTCCGGGGCCTTGGCCAGCAATTCCTCGGGCCAGACCTCTTCCATCTTAAAGCGCTTCGAGAACTCCACCAGCTGCCACAGGTCCGACTTGGCCTCGCCCGGAGCCTTGACCTGCTGACGCCAGAACTGGGTGCGGCGTTCGGCATTGCCATAAGCGCCTTCTTTTTCCATCCACATGGCGGTGGGCAGGATCAGATCGGCGGACAGCGCCGTCACCGTCGGATAGGGGTCCGAGACGATGATGAAATTGTCAGGATTGCGATAGCCGGGATAGGTCTCTTCGTTCAGATTCGCGCCGGCCTGCATGTTGTTGTTGCACATCACCCAATAGACGTTGAGCTTGCCGTCCTTGAGCATGCGGTTCTGCAATACGGCGTGATAGCCGATCTTGTCGGGAATGGTGCCCTCGGGCAGCTTCCAGATTTCCTCGGCATGCTTGCGATGCGCCGGGTTGGTCACCACCATGTCGGCAGGCAGGCGGTGAGAGAACACGCCCACCTCGCGCGCGGTGCCGCAGGCCGAAGGCTGGCCGGTCAGCGAGAACGGGCCGCAGCCGGGCTGCGAGATCTTCCCGGTCAGCAGATGGATGTTATAGACGAGGTTGTTCGCCCAGGTGCCACGGGTATGCTGATTGAAGCCCATGGTCCAGAAGCTGACGACCTTGACCTTGGGATCGGCATAGAGCTTGGCCAGGGCCTCCAGCTTCTCGACCGGCACGCCCGACAGGGCCGAGACCTTCTCGGCGGTATAGTCGGCGACGAACTTCTTGAACTCGTCGAAGCTGATCGGCTCGGAGTCATTGGCCTTGGCGGCGTTCTTGGCGGCGGCTTCCTTGGGATGCGCGGGGCGCAGGCCATAGCCGATATCGGTGACGCCCTTCTTGAAGTTCACCTTCTGGGAAACGAACTCCTGGTTCACCGCGTTATGCTGGATCAGATAGTTGGCGATGTAGTTCAGAATCGCCAGATCGGTCTGCGGCTTGAAGACGATCGGCAGATCGGCCAGTTCGAACGAGCGATGTTCGAAGGTGGACATCACCGAGACCTTCACGCCCTCGCCGGTCAGACGGCGGTCGGTGATGCGCGACCACAGGATCGGATGCATCTCGGCCATGTTCGAGCCCCACAGCACGAAGGCGTCGGCCTGCTCGATATCGTCGTAACAGCCCATCGGCTCGTCCATGCCGAAGGTGCGCATGAAGCCGGTCACCGCCGAAGCCATGCAATGGCGGGCATTGGGGTCGAGATTGTTGGAACGGAAACCGGCCTTCATCAGCTTCGAGCTGGCATAGCCTTCCCACAGGGTCCACTGGCCCGAGCCGAACATGCCCACCGCCGTCGGGCCCTTGGCCTTCATGGTTTCCTTCCATTTGGCGGCCATGATGTCGAAGGCTTCGTCCCAGCTGACGGGCGTGAACTCGCCGTCCTTAGCATAGACGCCGTTCTTCTTGCGTAAGAGCGGCTTGGTCAGCCGGTCCTCGCCATACATGATCTTGGAGAGGAAATAGCCCTTGATGCAGTTGATGCCCCGGTTCACCGGCGCGTCAGGGTCGCCCTGGGTGGCGACCACGCGGCCATCCTTGACGCCGACCAGCACGCCGCAGCCAGTGCCGCAGAACCGGCACGGCCCCTTGTCCCAACGGATGTCGCTCTTGGCAGCGCCCTGGGCCGCAGCCGCAACGCCGGGAGCCACGGAAAGGCCCGCCGCGGCGGCGGTGGCCAGCACGGCATTGGCCTTGATGAAGTCGCGCCTGGTGACACTCATGGACAGAACTCCTCTTCGAGATTCCCTGGCTCGCAGTGGTGGTAGATGAGCGAGGTGGAGAGAACGCCGGACATCGCCGCCATACGGGTGATGATCTGACCGGCCCATTCGGCTTCGGTATCTTCGACAGTCAGGATCATGCGGCCATCATCATGCTTCTGATGGATCTCCACGCCGTCCAAAGCGGACAGCGCGGCCGCTACTTCGTCCAGCCGCTGCGGCTGGGCGTAGAGCAGAACGCCACAGATGTTGATGCCTTCTTCCCCGAACAGACTGCTTTGCTGATCGACGAATTTGCCGATGCGCATCGCCCCCTCCAAAATTGGATCAAGTCCTCACCGGAGAACTTGTGGGGTTATTCTCTTGCGGAGCCGTCAGGCTGACCTTGATGATGGTCAAGGGGACGGAAAGCCCTTCAGAAAGAGCTAATAAATTATTTTATATCAATGAATTAATCAAAACAGACTCACGCCCTCAAAGAGACCTGACGGCTGCCTTCTCGGAAAAAGAGAAAACCAGGAACAGCACCGCGTCGCCATCCCCCAGATTGGTCAGCCGGTAATCGGCATCGGCCTGGAATTGCAGCGCGTCGCCGGGGGCCAGCCTGACGCAGCGATTGCCGGCCAGCAATTCCACACTGCCCTCGGTCAGCACCAGATTGCCCAAAGTGCCCGAGGATTGCGCCTGCAAGGCCTCGAAGCCCTCGGGCAGGATGCGCAGTTCATAGAACTCGGTGCGGCGCTCGTCGTCCAAGGGGAACAAGGCGCGGGTGAACACCTTGCCGCCCACCGACGACAACACCTGACTGCGCTCGGCCCGCAGCACCGTCATCAGCTTCTCACCCGAGGCGGCGGTAAAGGAGGCCAGCGGCGCATCCAGGCTTTTGGCGATCTTCCACAGCACGCCGATGGTCGGCATGGACCGGCCCAGCTCGATCTGCCCCAACATCGCCCGACTGACCCCCGAGGCATGGGCCAGACGTTCCAGCGACAGGCCTTTGCGCGTGCGGAAACGCCGCAAGTTCTCGCCGACCACCCGCGACAGCTCGTCGGTGTTTTCCACCTCGCGGCTGGTCTGACTGTCGAATTTGGCGAAGATCGTCATGGCACCCCCTCTTTCCCGTCTGCGCGAGTACAACCATAAAACTTTGTTGTATAAATCTATATATACAGTAGATAATGTGATTGTGACAAGCATATTGGATGCGAGACAGCAGGAGGGCCCCGACGAAATGGCCAGACAGCCCCACTTCAATCTGATCACCAATGACGATGAAAGCCTGCGGGAGTTCACCGACACCCTCTGGCAGCGGCTGCGGACCGAAGCGCAGGAGGCTTTCCGCAAATCGCCCATGCTGGCGCCGCTGTTTCTGGACTCCATCATCAACCAGCCCAGCTTCGAGGCGGCGGTGTTCCATCGGGTGGCTTCGCGCTTAAAGAACGATGTGGTATCGCAGGCGATGATCATCGACGCCTTCAACCGCTCGCTGGCCCACAGCCCCGGCATCGCCCAGGCCTTGCGGGCCGATATCGCGGCGGTGATGGAACGCGACCCGGCTTGCGCCCGCTTCATCGAGCCTTTCTTGTATTTCAAGGGCTTCCACGCCATCGAGACTCATCGTCTGGCTCATTGGCTGTGGCATAACGACGAAATCGACTTCGCGCTTTATCTGCAAAGCCGCTCGTCCGACGTGTTCCAGACCGACATCCACCCCGCCGCCCGCTTCGGCAAAGGCATCTTCCTGGATCACGCCACCGGCTTGGTGGTGGGCGAGACCGCCGTGGTCGATGACGATGTCTCGATTTTGCAGAACGTCACCCTGGGCGGTACCGGCAAGGAACAGGGCGACCGGCATCCGAAGATCGGACGGGGCGTGGTGATCGGCGCGGGCGCCAAGATATTAGGCAATATCCTGATCGGCGAACGCTCGTTGATCGCCGCCGGATCGGTGGTCTTGCGGCCCGTAGAGTCAGACTCCACCGTCGCCGGCATCCCCGCCAAGGTGGTGAAATCAGGCAGTCATCAGGAGCCGAACCGCAGGATGGATCAAATCCTCAGCGATCTTTCCTACGAATCCTTCGCCTACAGCATCTAAGAAAAACACAACCCATCAACAGAATTAACAGTCTATAGAAATATAGACTGAATGATATTGCATGCCATTATCTTCCAAACACCAAGGATATTAGACAGATATCCAATAAGACGGACAAAACAACAAATACCTCAACAGACAGCATTGCCAGTCCTTTAGCAGAGTTATTCAATCCACCCCGACGGATGTCTTTCCGTGTCCGTTCAGCGATGACCCCAAGGAGCCAATCACCATGGCCGAAGATTCAGAAGTCCGCCGCACAGTCAGCGAAGCCGCGGCGCGACAACTTGCCAACGCCACCAAAACCCACGCCATGTGGGGCGGCATCACGCCGCGCTGGCTGGTCAGCTTCCTGCCCTGGACCCCGGTCGAGGCCGGCATCTACCGCCTGAACCGGGTCAAGGAAGCCGAAGGCCGCACCGAAGTCGAATGCAGCCCGCGCCATGACCGCGACCTGCCCGAAACCTATGTGGATTACGAGGACGCGCCCCGGGAATATTCCCTGAATGCGGTGACCACCATCCTCGATGTGCAGACCCGCGTGTCCGACCTTTACAGCCATCCCATCGATCAGATCCAGGAGCAGCTGCGCCTCTTGATCGAAAAGGTGAAGGAAAAGCAGGAAGCCGAGCTGATCAACAATCCCACCTACGGCCTGCTGACCAATGCCGCCGCCACCCAGAAGATCAAGACCCGCAAGGGTCCGCCGACCCCGGACGATCTGGACGAGCTGATCTCGAAGGTGTGGAAGGAGCCGGCCTTCTTCCTGGCGCATCCCAAGGCGATTGCCGCTTTCGGCCGCGAATGCACCCGTCGTGGCGTGCCGCCGCCCACCGTCAATCTGTTCGGCACTCCGTTCCTGACCTGGCGCGGCCTGCCGCTGGTGCCGTCCGACAAGCTTTATATCGAAGACGGCAAGACCAACATCCTGCTGCTGCGCACCGGCGAGAAGAAGCAGGGCGTGGTGGGTCTATTCCAGCCCGGCGTGCCCGGCGAAGTGGCTCCCAGCCTGTCGGTGCGCTTCATGGGCATCAACCGCAAGGCCATCGCCTCTTACCTGATCTCGCTCTATTGCTCGGCCGCCGTGCTGACCGAGGACGCCCTGGCGGTTCTGGAAGATGTGGAAGTCGGTCGTTATCATGAGTACGCCTGATCCCGTCGGGGTCACCGCTGTAGCACCTCCCGTCCCTGTGACGGGAGGTGGAGCGGACCCGGCCTGGGGGGCGTCGGCACCGTTCGACGCTTCCGTCATCGCTCAACTCGCCAACCATTTCTTTCAGGCCGCCCCGTCCGGGCAGAGCCTGCCCTCGGCCGGCGTCACCGCCTCGGCGATTCCTGCGGTATCCCCTGCCCCGGCCGCTGCTTCGGCCCCAGTGCCCGCCGCCATTCCTTCGGCAGCCCCAGTGCCGCAGCTTACCCCCGGTCCGGCTGCGCCCAGCCTGCCGCCGACCCTGCCGCCGCCCAGCCCCACCACGGCCCCGCCGCATCCCGGCCTGACCGAGGCGGATTTGCGGGCGGTTCCGACCTCGTTCGCCAGTTCGCTGGCCCTGATCCCCAGCCTGCCCGGTCATCCCGATCTGTCGGGCGCAGACGGCTCGGAATTCTATTTTCTGCAAGGGCTCAAGGGGCCGGTCGAGGGCGTTCCCGCCACCGTCCCCACCGATGCCCCGAAGCAGTCAGCCTATCCGCTGGCCCTGGAGCTGAAGCCGGAGCTGGTGCCCGATCTGGGCGCTTCGTCTCGTCCCTTCGATCCTCGCGCCGTGCGCCAGGATTTCCCGATCCTGCATCAGGAAGTGAATGGCCGCCCGCTGGTCTGGCTGGACAACGCCGCCACCACCCAGAAGCCCAAGGCGGTGATCGAGCGTCTGTCTCAGTTCTATGAGCATGAGAACTCGAACATCCACCGCGCCGCCCACACCCTGGCGGCCCGCTCGACCGATGCTTACGAGCAGGCCCGGGAATCGGTGCGACGCTTCCTCAATGCCGGCTTGACGGACGAAATCATCTTCGTGCGCGGCGCCACCGAAGGCCTGAACCTGATCGCCAAGTCCTGGGGCTGGCGTCATGTGAACGAGGGCGACGAGATCGTCGTCACCTGGCTGGAACATCACGCCAATATCGTACCCTGGCAGCAATTGGCCGCCGCCAAGGGGGCCAAGCTGAAGGTGGCTCCGGTCGATGATTCCGGCCAGATTCTGCTGGATGAATACGAGAAGCTGTTCACGCCCCGCACCAAGATCGCCTCATTGACCCAGGTCTCGAACGCGCTGGGCACCATCACCCCGATCCATGAGATGGTCGAGATCGCCCATCGCCATGGCGCCATCGTGGTGGTGGACGGAGCCCAGTCGGTGTCGCATATGCCCACCGACGTTCAGTCGATCGGCGCGGATTTTTTTGTCTTCTCGGGCCACAAGGTCTTCGCCCCCACCGGCATCGGCGCGGTCTATGGCCGCAAGGACGTGTTGGAGCAGACCCCGCCCTGGCAAGGCGGCGGCAATATGATCGCCGACGTCACCTTCGAAAAGACCCTTTATCAGCCGCCGCCCCATCGCTTCGAGGCCGGCACCGGCAATATCGCCGATGCGGTGGGCTTAGGGGCCGCCATCGATTATGTTCAGCGGCTCGGCATGCATCACATCGCGGCTTATGAGCATGAGCTGCTGCAATATGCCACCGCCGGACTGAAGACAGTGCCGGGACTGACCCTGATCGGCACCGCCCAGGAAAAAGCCGGCGTGCTGTCCTTCATCCTTGACGGCTGGAAGACCGAAGAGGTAGGCAAGGCGCTGGATAAAGAGGGCATCGCAGTGCGCTCGGGCCATCATTGCGCCCAGCCGATCCTGCGGCGTTTCGGCCTTGAGGCGACGGTCAGACCGTCACTGGCCTTCTACAACATCTGCGAAGACGTGGATGCCTTGGTCAAGGCCTTGTTCCGACTGCAAAGCGGCAAGAACCGCTAAGCCTTGGAGAACCGGCGGAGAGACCTTCTTCGCCGGTTCGCCCTTGTGATTCGCCACTTATTAACCTTTGGCGTGATAGACTGAATTCCCATATCGAACTTATCATCAAATCACCCCTATTCAACTAGTGACTCTCCCCTTGCACACCTATATGTTGGGCGCGGCGCTGGAGGGTCATCATGGCAATTAACTGGTCTGTAACTGTTATTTCGCAGCTGAGCACGACTGTCATTTCGGGCTTGAGTACCGATCAGTTACAATCTTTCAGCATCGCACAGTTGAATGCCCTGACCTCGGTGCAGATGAACGCGCTGACCGCGACGCAGGTCCAGGCGCTGACCACGACGCAGCTGTCCAGCCTGTCCACCCTGTTGGCCTCGAACCTCAGCAGCACCCAGCTGAACACGCTGACCACCAGCCAGATCGACGCCCTGACCGTCACCCAGCTGGCGGCCCTGACCACCACCCAGATCAACAAGCTGAGCTCGGTCAATTTGGGCGAACTCAGCAGCACCCAGCTGAGCGCCTTCAGCGCCGGCACGCTGTCCAACCTGACCAGCACCGCGCTGAATAATCTGAGCACGTCTCAGATCACCGAGCTGTCCACCGCCAAGCTGAACAGCCTGAGCAGCACGCAATGGAACGGCCTCGGCGCGACCAATCTGCAGGCCCTGACCGACACCCAGATCGCCAGCATTTCCAACAATCTGGTATCTAATCTCAGCAGCACCCAGTTGAATCTGCTGACCACCACCGAGGTGGACGCCCTGACCACCGCCCAGGTGGCAGCCCTGACCACGACCCAGCTGAACAAACTGAGCGCCACCAATCTGAGCGAACTCAGCAGCACTCAGCTGAACGTCCTGAGTTCGACGCAGCTGTCCAACCTGACCAGCACGGCCCTGAACACTCTGAGCCAGACTCAGATTTCGGAACTCGCGGTCACCAAGCTGAACAATCTGACCGTTACCCAGTGGAACGGATTGGGCTCGGCCAATCTTCAGGCGCTGACCGGCACCCAGCTTTCCGGCATTGCCGCAGGCATGATCTCCGGTCTGAGCAGCACCCAGCTGAATCTGTTGACCACCACCGAAGTGGATGCGCTGACCACCGCCCAGGTCGCCGCCCTGACCACCACCCAGTTGAACAAGCTCGGCTCCACCAACCTGAACGAGCTGAGCAGCACCCAGCTGAACGCCTTGAGCAACACCACGCTCGCCAATCTGACCGTGACCACGCTCAACGCTCTGTCGCAGACCCAGATTTCGGATCTGGGCGCCGTCAAGCTGAACGCCATTTCCAGTACCCAGTGGAACAATCTGGGCTCGACCAACCTGCAGGCCCTGACCAGCAGCCAGGTCTCTGTTCTGACCACCGGCCTGATCTCGTCCCTCAGCAGTACCCAACTGAACCTGCTGACCACCACCCAGGTGGACGGCCTGACCACCGCCCAGGTCGCGGCCCTGACCTCTACTCAGATCGGCAAGCTCAGCTCGACCAACCTGAACGAACTGAGCAGCACCCAGCTGAACGGCCTCAGCGCCACCCAGATCGGGCTTCTGAGCAACACCACGCTGAAGACTCTGACGACCACCCAAGTCGGCGATTTGAGCGCAACCAAGCTCAACAGCCTGACCAACAGCCAGTGGAACAACCTGAGTTCGACCAATCTGCAGGCGTTGTCCAGCACTCAGATCGGCGGCATCTCCACCCTTTTGATCTCGAACCTCAGCAACACCCAGCTGAATCTTCTGACCACCACCCAGGTGGACGGCCTGACCGTCACCCAGCTGGGCGCCTTGACCACCGTCCAGCTGAACAAGCTCAGCGCCACCAACCTGAACGAGTTGAGCAGCACCCAGCTGAACAGTCTGACCGTCAACCAGCTGAATGGTCTGAGCACCACTGCGCTGGGCACGTTGACCGTGACTCAATTCAGCGAATTGGGCAGCGCCAAGCTGAACGGCCTGAGCGCTACGCTGTGGAACAAACTGTCGAGCACCGATCTCCAGTCGCTGACCTCGACCCAGATTGCGACCATCGGCACCAGCGTGATCCAGGGGCTGAGCAGCAACCAGCTGAACATGCTGACCACCAGCCAGGTCGACGCCCTGACCGCCACCCAGCTTAGCGCCTTGACCAGCAATCAGCTGAACAAGCTGTCTTCGACCAATCTGAACGAACTGAGCAGCACCCAGTTGAACGGCCTGACCAGCACCCAGCTGACCGGCCTGACCAACACCAGCCTCAACAGCCTGACCGTCACTCAGATCGGCGAGCTGAGCGCCACCAAGCTGAACGGCTTGAGCAGTGGACAGTGGAACGCTCTTTCCAGCACCAATCTGCAGTCTTTGTCCTCGACCCAGGTCGTGTCCATTTCCGTCACGCTGCTGGGAACGCTGAGCAGCACGCAGCTGAACAACCTGCTCACCGATCAGATCGACGCCCTGGGTACCGCCCAGATGGCCGGCCTGACCTTCACCCAGCTGAACAAGCTCGGCTCGACCAACCTGAACGAGCTGAGCAGCACGCAGCTGAACGGCTTCAGCGCCACCCAGATGCTCGGCCTGAGCAGCACCAGCCTCAACAGCCTGACCTCCAGCCAGATCGGCGAGTTGAGCGCCACCAGGCTGAACAACCTGACCTCGACACAGCTGAACAACCTGTCGAGCACCAATCTTCAGGCGCTGGCCTCGACTCAGCTTGCGGGCATCTCGACCAGTCTGATCATGGGCCTGAACAGCACCCAGCTGAACATGCTGACCACCACCCAGGTGGATGGCCTGACCAATGCGCAGGTGGCGGCCCTGACCTTCACCCAGCTGAACCGTCTGGGCTCGACCAATCTGTCTGAACTTAGCAGCACCCAGCTGAATGTGCTGACGACCACCCAGCTGACCAATCTGACCTCGACGACGCTGAACAATCTCGGCGTCACCCAGATCAACGAACTGTCCACCACCAAGCTGAACAACCTGTCGGCCATTCAGTGGAACGGGGTCGGCTCGACCAATCTGCAGGCGCTGACCGGGGCTCAGGTTGCCGGCATCAGCACGCTTCTGATCGCCGGCCTCAGCAGCACCCAGCTCAATACCCTGACCACCAGCCAGGTCGATGCCCTGACCGCGGCCCAACTGAGGGCGCTGACCGCCAATCAGCTGAACCGCCTCAGCTCGACCAATCTGAACGAGTTGAGCAGCACCCAGCTGAATGCGCTGACCACCACGCAGATGGGCAGCATCAGCAGCACGCCGCTGAACAATCTGACCACCGATCAAGTCGTGGAACTGGCGGTCACCAAGCTGAACGCCCTGACCTCGGGGCAGTTGAACAACCTGACCTCGACCAATCTGCAGGCTCTGACCAGCACCCAGGTCGCCGGCCTGTCCACCCTTCTGGTCTCGGCGCTCAATAGCACGCAGATGAATCTGCTGGCCACCAGCCAGATCGATGCCCTGACCAATACCGAGCTGGCATCCCTGACCTCGACCCAGCTGAACCAGCTGGGCACGATCAATCTGCAAGAGCTGAGCAGCGCCCAGCTGAATGCCATCGGCACCGTTCAGTACAGCAATCTGACCAGCACGGCGCTGAATAATCTCAGCGATGTGCAGATCGGCGAACTGGCCACTGGCAAGGTGACCGCGCTGTCCTTCACCCAGCTGAACAAGCTGTCCTCGACCAATCTGCAGGCCTTGACCAGCACCCAGATTGCTGCGATCGGCAGCGGCGTCACCTCGACCCTGAGCAGCACCCAGCTGAACCTGCTGACCACCAGCCAGATCGACGCTCTGACCAATACCCAGCTGATGACCTTGACCAGCGCCCAGCTGAACAACCTCAGCTCGATCAATCTGCAAGAGCTGAGCAGCCGGCAGCTGAATGCGCTGACCAGCACCCAGATCGGGCAGCTGACCACCACCAGCATGAACAATCTGACCGATGCGCAGATTGCCGAACTGGGCGTGACCAAGCTGGTCGGTCTGACCGCCGGCCAGTTGAACGGCCTGTCCAGCACCAATCTGCAGGCCCTGACTTCGACCCAGCTCGCCGCCATCAGCACCAATCTGGTAAGCGCGCTGAGCAGCACCCAGCTGAACAATCTGACGGTCGGTCAGGTGGATGCCCTGACCTCGGCTCAGCTGGCCTCCCTGAACAGCACCCAGCTGAACAGCCTCAGCTCGACCAACCTCAATGAGTTGAGCAGCCGCCAGCTCAGCGCCCTGACCAGCGGCCAGATCGGCGGCCTGTCCTCGACGACGTTGAATACGCTGACGGATGTCCAGATCACCGAGCTGTCGGTCACCAGGCTGAACAATCTGTCCAGCACCCAGCTGAACGCGCTGACCTCGACCAATCTGCAGGCCCTGACCACCACCCAGTTCGCCGCCATCAGCACCGGGTTGGTCTCGGCGCTCAGCAGCACTCAGCTGAACAGCCTGACCGCCGACCAGCTGCAGGCCCTGACCAGCGCTCAGACCGGGTCCCTGACCACCACGCAGATTTCCCTGCTGAGCAGCGGACAGGTGGATGCTCTGCTCACCACGCAGCTGGTGGCCCTGAGCTTCACCCAGTTGAACAAGCTGTCTTCGACCAATCTGCAAGAACTGAGCAGCACCCAGCTGAACGTCCTCAGCGCCACCCAGCTGGGCAACCTGACGGTCACGGCCTTGAATGCGCTGACCGATGTGCAGGTTCAAGAATTGGCCACCAACAAGCTGAGCGGACTGACCGCCGCGCAATGGAACGGCCTCAGCTCGACCAATCTGCAAGCCCTGACCAGCACGCAGGTCGCCGTCATCGGCAGCAGCCTGATCGCCGCGCTGAGCAGCACTCAGCTCAATCTGCTGACCACCTCCGAGATCGACGCCCTGACCAGCACCCAGCTGCTGGCCTTGACCGCGACTCAGTTGAGCCGCCTCAGCTCGACCAATCTGAACGAGCTGAGCAGCACCCAGCTGAATGCCCTCAGCTCCACGCAGCTGAGCGGACTGACCAGCACGGGGCTGAACAATCTGAGCGCAACCCAGATCCCGGAACTGGCAGCAGGCAAGTTCTCCGGCCTGAACGCCACTCTCTGGAACGGCCTCAGCTCGACCAATCTGCAGGCGCTGACCAGCACCCAGATCGCCGCCATCGGCAGTGCCGTGGTGAATAATCTCAGCAGCACCCAGCTGAATATGCTGACCACCAGCCAGGTGGACGCCCTGACCACGACCCAGATAGCGGCTTTGACCTCGGCCCAGCTGAACCAGCTTGGCGCGACCAATCTGGAGGAACTGAGCAGCAGCCAGCTGAACGCCATCAGCTCGACCAATCTGGGCGGACTGAACAGCACGGCGCTGAATAATCTGACCGAGACCCAGATTTCGGAACTGGGCGTCGCCAAGCTGAACGGACTGACCGGCAGCCAATTGAACATGCTGTCGGGCACCAATCTGCAGGCCCTGACCACCACCCAGATCGCCGGCATCGGCAGCGGTTTGACCTCGGCCCTCAGCAGCACGCAGCTGAATACGCTGACCAGCACCCAGGTGACGGCGCTGACCAGCACCCAGGTAGCCAGCCTGACCACCACCCAGATCGGCTTCCTCAGCAGTTCGCAGGTGGATGCCCTGACCAGCACTCAGGTGACGGCACTGACCACGGTCCAGTTGAACCGCCTCGGCGCCACCAACCTGGAAGAGCTGAGCACCACCCAGCTGGGCGTTCTGAGCTTTACCCAGCTGTCCAACCTGACGGTCACCAACCTCAATTATCTGAGCGAAACTCAGATCACCGAGCTGGCCGCCGCCAAGCTGAACAACCTGACCAGCACCCAATGGAACGGTCTCAGCTCGATCAACTTGCAGGCCCTGACCAACACCCAGCTGTCGGCCGTCGGCACGGTGCTGCTGTCGACGCTGTCCAGCACCCAGCTGAACCTGCTGACCACCACCCAGGTCGATGCTCTGACCGCGACCCAGGTGGCGGCCCTGACCTTTACCCAGCTGAATAAGCTGGGCGCGACCAATCTGAACGAGTTCAGCAGCACCCAGCTGAATGCTCTCAACACCACTCAGTTGAGCAATCTGACCAGCACGACCCTCAACAATCTGAGCGTCACCCAGATCACCGAGCTGAGCACCCTGAAGGTGAACAGCCTGACGGCCACCCAGCTGAACGGCTTCAGTTCGACCAATCTGCAGGCGCTGACCACCACCCAGATCAGCGGTATCAGCACCAGCTTGGCCTCCGGCCTGTCCAGCACCCAGCTGAACCAGCTTGCCACCCAACAGGTGGATGCCCTGGCCAGCGTGCAGCTGACCGCGCTCAGCGTCACCCAGCTGAATAAGCTGAACGTAACCAATCTGGACGAGTTGAGCACCACCCAGCTGAACAAGCTGACCAGCACGCAGATGCGCGGCCTGTCCAGCACCCAGCTGAACGCCCTGACCACCTCGCAGGTCGGCGGCTTGACCAATACCGAGCTGTCCTATCTTCTGACCGGACAGATATCCTCGCTGTCCTCGACGGCGATCAGCGCCCTGACCGGGGCCCAGATCGCCAGCCTGAACTCGCTGGATATCGCCGCCCTGGTCTCGACCCAGACGCCGGGCCTCAGCACCACTCAGATCACCAGCCTGAGCAAGACCCAGTTGCTGGCCCTGACCACCTCGGTGATGAGCAGCCTGAGTTCTGACCTGTTGGACGCCATCAGCGTGACCAACATCGCCAATCTGGCGACGACGCAGGTAGCCTCGCTGACCATCACCCAGCTGGGGAATTTGACGACGCTCCAGGCCGCCGCCCTGACCATCGCCGAAATCAACGCTCTGGGCAGCAAGGCGCCATATCTGCCCTTGAGCTGACAGGCATAAAAAAGCGCCCGCCGACTTGGATCGGCGGGCGCTTCCTTTTTTCAGACGATCAGACCGTGATCCGCCCGATCTCCGGCGCGGCATCCAGGATCTCCGCCAAGACTTTCACCCCTCGGCCAAGTTCGTCATGGCTGCGCGGCGACGAGATGGAGACTCGCACCGCTTCCGGCACCCGCCTTGTGGTGGCGAACGAAGCGGCAGGGGCGACAATCACGCCTCGGCGATAGGCCTCGGCGGCAAAGGCTTCGGCCTGCCATTGCGGCGGCATCGATACCCACAGATTGAAGCTGGGCCCCGGCGGGCAGAAGCGCCCCTGGAAGGCCTCGACCGCCAGACGCACCCGCTGACGGGCATCGGCCTTCTGACGCTCGGCGGCGGCGGCGGCCGAGCCCTCCTCGATCAGCATCGAGCCCAGCTCGCACAATAAAGCCGGCACCATCATGGTGCTGGCGCTGACATTCGAGGTGATACGGTTCATCAGCTGATCCGGGGCGATCACCGTGCCCAGCCGCAGGCCCGGCGCCACCGCCTTGGACAGCGAGGTCAGATAGATCACCCGGTCGGGAGCCATGCTCCACAAAGGCGGCGGCGGCTGGTCGGCCAGGAAGGCATAGATGCCGTCTTCCACCAGATAAGCGTCGTGGCGGCGAAGCACCTCGACGATATCGCGGCGACGCTCCGCCGGCATCACCAGCGTGGTGGGGTTCTGGATGGTCGGCATGGCATAGACCAGCTTTCCCTTGCCCGAGGCGAAGGCCTGGTCCAGCGCGTCGGGCAGCAGGCCGAAAGCATCCATCGCCACCCCCTCCACCGGGCGGTCCAGCAGGCTGGCGGAAACCTTCAGACCGGGATAGGTCAGCTCCTCGGCGAAGATGGTGTCGCCGGGCCGCGACAGGGCCGCCAGCGTGGCCAGGATCGCCTGCTGACCGCCAACGGTCAGGATCACCCGCTCGGGCGAGACCTCGACCCCTTCGCGGCGCAGCCACAGGGCCATCGCCTGGCGATAGCGCGCCCCCACGCCGTCGAACTGATAGCCCAGCATCTCGGCCAGATTATTGTGCCCCGACAGGCGGCGCAGCGCCTCGGCCATCGGGCCGGCGCAATTGTCGCCCATGGGACGATTGACCGCCATATCCACGGCCGCCATCTCGTCATCCAGCCGGCGCGAGGCGACATAGTCATGGATATGGCGCGCCTCGTCGGTTACCGGGCCTTGCACATAGGTGCCGCGCCCCACCTGCCCCGAGATCAACCCCTGACGGGCAGCCTCGTTATAGGCGCGAGCGATGGTGCCGACGGTGCAGCCCAGCTTCCAAGACAGATCGCGATGGGGGGGCAGACGGTCGCCCGCTTTCAGGCGGCCTTGGGCGATGTCTTCGGCCATCGCCTCGACGATGACGCGATAGACCGGGCCTTTGCGGCCCTCTAATTGGGGAATCCAGAATGACATGGTGTCAATCTAGACATTGACTCACCAATTGAGTCAATTCAAAAAGGTCTTATCGGTTCAATCCCGACCGACAACACCAATTGAATGGGTGCAATTATGATGACAAATGAGTCATTCCCCTGCCGCTCCCATACGGAGCCCGCCGCGTCTCAGTCCCCCGCCACCAGCCGCTGGTCGCAGGTGGTGGCCGCCGTGGCAGGTTGGGGCGCACCCTGGCATCGCCGGGATCGAAGCCATCTTTCCGGCGCCATGATCTGCCATGCCGAGATGGACGGAAAGGCGCTTATTCTCAGAGCCTTGGACACCCCGCCCCCGCCGCGCAAAAGCCTGATCCTGCGGCTGTGGGAAACCCTTGAGGCCTGGGCCGAGCGCCGTCGCGGCCGGCGTGAATTGGCCGGGCTGGATGACCGCATTTTGAAAGATATGGGCATTTGCTCAATCGATGCCTTAAAGGAATCCTCCAAGCCCTTCTGGTTAAAGTAAAATTAACCATTGAAACCTTGACGTGCCGGGCGGCGAACACCTATTCTCTATAACGATCGTTCGGGTAACTGACCCTAAATGGGCTGTCATCCGGGGGATGGGACTGAGGGAAATGAACGCCGTCCGGGACGAACCCGGCGGATGGGATAACGGGCCCCGCCCGGATGGGGGGCTTGGCAGGCGCCAGGACCTTTTTCGCGGCGAACGGGGCTCCCGCTCTGGGGATTTGCGATCATGCCGGCTCCGCTGCTGACCCGCGACGAACTTTTGGACAGGCTTCACGACACCTTCCGCCGCTATGGCTATGAAGGTGCCAGCATGAGCCGCATCGCCGCCGCCACCGGGCTGGGAAAAGCCAGCCTTTACCACCACTTCCCCGGCGGCAAGGAGCAGATGGCCGAAGCCGTGCTGGCCTCGCGCCGGCGCTGGTATGAGGACAAGCTGTTCCGCCCGTTGGAATCGGTGCATCCGCCCCGGCAGCGGCTGCTGAACATGCTGACATCGCTGGACGAGGTCTATGCCCAGGGCGACAAGGCCAGCCTGCCCGCCCTGCTGTCGCTGACCGTCGAGCGCGACATGTTCGCCGAAGCCATCGCCGACTTCTTCCAGCGCTGGCTGGACTGCATGACCCAATTGATGATCGATGCCGGTCTGGCCCGCGATATCGCCACCCGCCGCGCCCATGACGCCGTGCAGCGCATCCAAGGTGCCCTGCTGATGTCGCGCGCCTTCGGCGAAAGCAAGCCCTTCGCCGGTCTGCTGTCCGAACTGCCCGATCAACTGCTGGCCGGCGCCGATCGCGGCAATATCTGGAGCAGCCGCAGCCCCCGCCTGCCCTCGGCCCCCTCGGGATTCTCGCCCCACGCACAATCCCTGCGGCAGTAGGAATACAGAGAGACGGTAAAGGAAAAATTTCATTTACCGTCTCTAACATATGGAATATACATACTTTCGTTTTGGTATAAGTTTTACGGATATAATACCTTCGATTTAATCGCAAGGATTGTAGCCGTCTTCATGCCAACGCGATCGGGAGATGGGCCGTGGCAGAGCAGATTGCCTTAACTGGGAAAGAACGTACTTTCCCCGACAGCGAGATCATCGTCAGCAAGACGGACGCCCAAGGGCGGATCACTTATGTCAACGACGTGTTCTTGAGCGTGTCGGGCTATGCCGAGGCCGAAGTGATCGGCAAGCCGCATAACGTCATCCGTCACCCCGACATGCCGCGTTGCGTCTTCAAGCTGCTGTGGGACAAGGTCCAGTCGGGCCAGGAGATTTTCGCCTACGTCAACAACCGGGCGAAGAACGGCGATAATTACTGGGTGTTCGCCCATGTGACTCCCAGCTATGACGCCGCCCATAATATCATCGGCTATCACTCCAACCGCCGGTCCCCGCGCCGCGAGGCGCTTGCCAAGGTGGCCCCTCTGTATGCCCAATTGCTGGCCGAGGAAAACAAGCATTCCGACCGCAAGCAAGGCATGGAAGCCAGCTTCCGCCTGCTGTTGAACATCCTTGCCAATCAGGGGATCGAGTATGAAGAATTTATCTTCAGTCTCTAAGGCCAAGAACGCCGTCCTGGCGTCTTGCGTCCTGGCCGTCATCGCCGCCCTGATCGCCCTGGTGACCGGCGAATGGTACGATTCGCTGATCTGCTTGCTGATCCTGGTGCCCTCCGCCCTTGCCCTCAAGAATCTGGCGCGCGCCAATGACAGCATCCATAAGGCCAGCCAGGCCTGCCACGCCGCCGCGCAAGGCGATCTGAATATCCGCGTGCTGGGCATTCGCGGCCATGGCGATGTCGGGCAGATGCTGCGCAACATCAACCGCGTGCTCGATCTGACCGAGGCCTTCTGCAAGGAAGCCGAGGCCGCCATGCTCCATGCCATGGATCGTAAATATTACCGCAAGATCGTCACGACCGGCCTGCGCGGCGAATATGTCCGCTTCGCCGAAACCATCAACCGCTGCCTGGACACCATGTCCAAGCGCGATGCCGACGCCCTGGCCTTCGCCGAACAGAACGTGCGCACCCTGGTGGCGGAAGTGTCGGCGGCATCCACCCAGTTGAAGAGCAGCGCCGTCTCGATGAGCGGTAACGCCACCGACACCCTGGAAGAAGCCATTGCCTCGGCTTCGGCGGCCGAACAGGCCTCGGCCAATGTCGCCGCCGTCGCCGCCGCCACCGAAGAGTTGGCGGCCTCTTTCGGCGAGATCAACCGTCAGGCCACTCTGGCCACCACCATCGCCCATCAGGCCATGGAAAAGGCCCAGGCCACCGACGCCACCGTGCAGAAACTGGGCGAGGCCGCTGGGCGCATCGGCGACGTTCTGGCCCTGATCCAGGATATCGCCGCCAAGACCAACCTGCTGGCCCTGAACGCCACCATCGAGGCGGCCCGCGCCGGCGAGGCCGGCAAGGGCTTCGCGGTGGTCGCCAACGAAGTCAAGCATCTGGCCAATCAGACCGCCAAGGCCACCGACGAAATCGGCCAGCATGTCAGCGCCATCCAGGAAGCCTCCGCCGGCGCCGCCTCGGCCATCCGCGAGATCGGCGAGACGGTCGGCAACATCCAGGAAAGCTCGACCACCGTCGCCGCCGCCGTCGAAGAGCAGAACGCCGTCAGCCTGGAGATTTCCCGCAATGTCTCGGAAGCCGCCATCGGCACCGACACGGTCAGCGCCTCGGTCAGCAAAATGCAAAGCATGGCCGACGGCACCAGCCGGGAATCCCACCATGTGGAAGATGCCGCCGACAGCCTGCTGGTCAAGGCCGGTCAGTTGCAGTCTCAGGTCGACAGCTTCATCGCCCAGATCAAGGGTGCGGGCCGGCGTTAGAACAAAGACATAAAAACAAAAAAGCCTCGCGGCCCAGATCGGGACGCGAGGCTTTTTTGTTTCAGACTGTCTGCCCGGCTTATTCGTGGCCGTAGCGGATGAAGTCGGTCCAGGTGCGTTCAACCTGCAACAGCGCCTGGCTGGCGCCGTCCAGCGCCTTCAGCGTGTCGGGGGAGGAACCGACCTTAGCCGCCAAATCATTCTGCAGACTGCGGATGCCGTTGCACAGACGCATGCCCTTATCCGTCAGCTTCAGACGGATCGAGCGGCGGTCATGGGCGCAGCGTTCCTGCATCAGATATTCGAATTCGGTCAGCTTCTTGATGTTGTACGACACGTTCGAGCCGTGATAATAGCCGCGGTCCTTCAGATCGCGGATCACCACCTCGGCTTCGCCGATGTTGTACAATAGAAGGGCTTGCACGGCGTTGATGTCCTCAACATCCATGCGGCGGAGCTCGGTGCGGAGCACGTCAAGAAAATGACGGTGTAGACGCTCCACCAAGCGGACTATGTTGAAATATGGTTCGCTCACGGCGGGAATGATATGTCCGATGGATGAACAGCGCAATCCCAAAAGGATAAGTTTTTAAGCACCCCCGGAAGAACCTCCAAGATGCTTGACCCGAGAGCAAACAAAACGAAATCTATCGCAGTGCGTCATTTCAAGGCTTGAGACATTGGAATTTTTACCGGACTTCCTGCCCCGCGAGTTGATCCAGGGCTTTATCGTCCATTATGGCTATTGGGCGGTATTCCTGGTGGTGGGGCTGGAAAGTGCCGGCTTGCCTCTGCCCGGCGAGATTACCTTGATCAGCGCGGCCTTGCTGGCCGCCGCCACCCATCAGATGGATATCGCCCTGATCCTGGCCGCCGCCTCGGCCGGCGCCGTGTTGGGCGACAATCTGGGCTATTGGATCGGACGCGAGTTCGGTTTTTCTCTGCTGCTGCGCCACGGCGCCAAGATCGGCATCCGCGAACGCCAACTGAAGCTGGGGCAATATCTGTTCATGCGCCATGGCGGCAAGGTGGTGTTCTTCGGCCGCATGGTGGCGGTGCTGCGGGTGCTGGCCGCCTTGCTGGCCGGCATCAACTGCATGGCCTGGCCGCATTTCCTGGTCTGCAACATCGCCGGCGGCATCCTGTGGGCCTGCATCTATGGCGGCGGCGCTTATCTGCTGGGCCAGCAGATCACCAGCATCACCGGCCCCATCGGGCTGGCCGGGCTGCTGGTCGGGCTGACAGGACTGGTGGTTTCATTCCGCTATATCGCCCACCACCAGAGAGCGTTTGAAGATAAAGCAGAACAAGCATTTCCCGGTCCGCTCGAACTTCATCACCATCTTTGGCATAAGAAGGATTGAAACCTTTGAGTAGGGGGATTATGACCATTCCTGGGAAAAGGAATAAATTCGAGAATGGTCACTCTTCCGCAGCAACACTTGTCCGTCCTGCTTGTCTCGGCTGATCCGCTGTTCCGTTCAGCGGTTCGGGCCAAGCTGGATTCGTGGGGGCGGAAGGTGTTCGAGGCCGAAACCGAGGCCGAGGCGGTAAGGCTGATCGGTCAGGAAGCTTTGTTCCTGGCCATTATCGATCTCGATCTGCCGGATGATGCCGGGGCGCGTCTGAGCAAGCGAATCCGCGGACGTGAGAACGTCGCTTCGACCTATATCCTGGCCTATGGCAGCGAACAGGGGCGGCGCGGCACTCTGACCGCTCTTGAAGCCAAGGCCGATAGCTTCGCCGCCAAGCCCATGCATCCCGGCGAGTTGCAGGCCCGCGTCGAGCAGGCCGCCAATCTGGTGATGCGCAACGAGGAGCTGTTCCACGGAACTGCCCGCGATCTGCCGGCCGGACTGGTCAGCCCCCAGGCCTTCGAGCGTTTCTATGGCATTCTCTACGCCCAGTTCCAGCGGGTCGGCGGCAGCGGCGCGCTGCTGTTCATCGAATTGGTGAACCGTGCCGACATCTATGGCGGTTATGGCTTCCAGGCGGCCTATGACACCGAGTTGGAGATCGCCCGCCGGCTGGTGACCCTACATCGCAGCAGCGACTTCGTCGCCCGCATCGCCGAGGGCCGGTTCTGCATGCTGCTGACCAACACCACCTCGCTGCAGGCCCATACGGTGGCCTTGCGAGTGGCTTCGGTGCTGCAGGGCCTGCATATCCAGCCCGAGGGCTGCGAACAGCCGCTGGTGCCCAGACTGTCCCTGTCGCTGGCCGATTTCCCGGCTAAGGGCAGTCATCCCAGCGAACTGATGGATAATCTGCCGCTGACGCCGGTGGCGGTGTTCAACGGAGCGGAGTGACCGCCCCGTTCGAGGATGCGGCAGCCGGCGCATCGACCTTGCTGCAACGCTGACCGACACAGACATACTCGCGGCTGGTGGGGCCATCCTGGCTGGTCTGCCCGCCCTGCCCGCTGCCGCCGCCTTGGCCTCCCTGGCTGCTCTGCCCGCCGCCGGGCACATGCACCGTCACCGTATGCTCGCCCGCCGAGGTCACCACGATGGCCCGCTGATAGATCACCTGATCATCGGCGCTGAGCACCGTCAGGCTGGTCTCGCCCGCCGCCTTGCCGAACAGAGTGATCAGGGTCGGCTTTTCCACCGTCACATCGGCGATGGCGGGATTGGCGATGATCACCCGCTGGGCCGGAGCCGGCAGATGCAGAAGCTCGGCCTTGCTGACGCCGACGGTCACGGTGCCCTGGTCCCCGGCCCAGGCCGGAAGGGCGAACAAGGCCGTGGCGGCCAACAGAACGGCGGCGATACGCATTTTGATAAACTCCCAGCCTTTATGGCGTCGAAGCTGAATCTACCTTATGCTGGCCGCCTCTCACAACGGGTTCCCCAAGAGTTTTGCCGCCATGATCCCTGTCCGCCGCTTTGCCCCCCTGCTCGTTCTTGCCCTGACTGCCTGCGCCGGCGGTGGCGGAGCCGCCAAGACGGGTGGCATGCAGGCGACGGCGGAGGCGGTGGACCAGTCCTCCCGCGCTGCCGCCCTGGCCGCCGAGTCTTCGGGCGATTATCAGACGGCGGCAGTCAGTTGGCAGGGCCTGTTGGACCGTCACCCGGATGATGCCGACATTGCCCTGCATCTGGCCCGCAGCCTGCGCTATACCGGCCAGATCCAGCCGGCGACCGACCTGTTGAACCGCCTGATCGGGAAATATGGCCGCACCGCGCCTTTGCTGACCGAACTGGGCAAGAGCTATCTGGCCGGTGACCGGCTGGGGCTGGCGTCACGCACCCTGACCGAGGCCGCCACCCTGGCCCCGCAGGACTGGCAGGTGCTGTCGGCCCTAGGCGTCGCCGAAGATTATCAGGGCCATTACGACGCCGCCCAGGCCGCCTATCAGCGGGCTCTGGCGGTATCGCCCGACAATCCGGTGATCTTGAACAATCTGGGTCTGTCGCAGGCGCAGTCGGGCAAGTTGGCCGCTGCCCGCGCTACCCTGGAACGGGCCGCCGACCAGCCCACCGCCAATGCCCAGGTGCGGCAGAATCTGGCGCTGATCAAGGCCTTGAGCGGCGATGTCAGCGGCGCCGAACGGCTGAACCGCCAGGATTTATCGCCCGACGCCGTGCGGGCGAACGGGGCCTATTACCGCTCGCTGAACGGCACGTCGCACATCGAGCAATAATCAGGGTTTCGCGGGCTGGGCCGGCGTATCCACCACCCAGCGCATCGGGCATTCTCCGGCATGGCCGTCGCGCATGTCCTTTTGCAGGACGCCCCGCTGCTCGTTGGTCATGTGGCCCCGAGCGTCCTTCTGAGCCGAGCGCAGCAGATAGGTCTGCACCGGCATCTGATTGGTGTCGAAGCGGAAACCGGGCCGGGTCGAGGCAAAATCGGCCCGGCGCAGCATGGTGCGGATCATCTCGTCATTGTTGAACTTGCGATCCGCCCCGCGCAGAGCGGCATCGAGCAGCATGGCGGCGTCATAGCCGACGGCGGCATAAGACGAAGCCGGGCGGCCATATTCGCCCTCGAAATCCGACATCAGCCGGCGGTTCGATGGGCTGTCCAGGTCTTCGCTCCAGGGACCGACGCTGAACAGGTTCAGCGACGATGGAGCCGCTCCCGCCAGCACCGACTGATCCAGCGAGGTCAGCGGCCCGAACAGCGGCATCTCGTCCTTCAGCCCCTTATCGTCATATTCGCGGATGAAATTGACGGCCTTGCCGCCGGTTTCCAGCAGATAGACGGCATCGGGCTTCTTGGCGGCGATATCCTTGATCTCGGCGGCGAAGCTCATCTCGCCGCGATGGCTGACCTGGGTCAACGCCTCGCCCTTATAGCCCCGGCGGAAAGCGTCCAGCGCGTTCTGCGCCGCCGCCGAAGCCGGCATCGCCACCAGTACCCGATGGAAGCCCTGGCCCGTCATATAAAGACCCGCCGCCTCATGCTGGGTCTCGGCCAGACCGGCCAGCGAGAAGACGTAGGAATGGCAATCCTTGCCCGCCATCGATAAAGGCGGCGGATTCAACATCAGCTGGAAACTGTGCCCCTCGTCGGCCATGGGAGCCAGAGTCGCCTCGATCTTGGGGTCAGCCGCCACCAGGGTGAATTGCGGACGCAGATCGCGCTGAAGCTTTTCCATCAGCGAACGGGCCACTTCGGGATTGTGGCGGTCGTCGAACCAGGCAAGGTCGAACTCGACGGTCGCCAACCGCCCCCCCAGATGCTTGATCCCCAGACGGAAACCGTCCAGGGCATCCTGGGCCTTATAGGCGTCGGATCCCGACAGATCGCCGATGAAGGCGACATTCAGGTCCGCACTGCCCGAAGCCAGAGCGGCGGAAACCGGCCAGCAGAATGCACTCAGAAGCGCCGCCGCCATCCATTTCCGCCAGCCCTGCATCATAGCGATACCCCTTATACTTGATCTCGTTGATCGGTTCCGATCAACGAGGCCCCTCAGGCGGCGGGCGGGTTTCTCCGAAACCCTTGCCTAACGCGGCATCAGCCGCGCGTCGCCTTGCTCCTAACCGGCGTTGCGATGAGCTTTCCTCATCGCAACTTGGCCTTACTTCTTCTTGTTGGCGCGAGCAAAGGCATCGGCCAGAGCCCCACCAAAGGCATTACCCGCCGCCGAGGACTGCTGCGGAGCCGAACGCTGCTGCGCCGGCTTGCCACCACCACCCGGACGACGGTCATCGCGGCGCTGATCGTCACGCCGCTGATCGCCCATGGAGCGCGGCGCAGGCCGGCCCGCCGGTTCGTCCATACGCATGGAAAGTGCTATGCGCTTGCGCGGCAGATCGACCTCGATGACCTTGACCTTCACCACATCGCCGGCCTTGACCACCGTATGCGGATCCTTGACGAATTTATCGCTCAACACCGAGATATGCACCAGCCCGTCCTGATGCACGCCGATATCGACGAAAGCGCCGAAGTTGGTGACGTTGGTGACGACAC
>Ga0182039_10000138_pt1 | contig 38005 bp, 41 predicted proteins | sample sta12Can44000111_FD_125975 | JGI IMG/M metagenome (GOLD analysis project Ga0182039, IMG submission 125975) | Lab enrichment of tropical soil microbial communities from Luquillo Experimental Forest, Puerto Rico - statanox.12C.anox.44.000.111 | ecosystem: Environmental > Terrestrial > Soil >...
CGCGCTTCAACTTCAGCCTCCAGGACATCCAGACCAACGTGCAGAACATCAGCTCTGCTCAGTCGGTGATCATGGATGCCGACGTCGCCTCGGTGAAGTCGAGCCTTTCTTCCACTGACGTGAAGACTCAGGCCTCGGTCGCCGCCCTGTCGCAGGCCTCGCAGTTGCCGCAGGAACTGCTGCGTCTGATCCAGTCGTAATCAACCTCATGAGGTGATTAGTAGGGCATGCTGAAAGCCCCATGAGAGGATCGCGGAACTGGTAAACCATTTTTTTACCAGTTCCGCGGAATCCTGAGACACTCCGGTGAGTAACCCGGGACGTTTTGCCGAATGGTCCCCCCGCTGTTGGGGAAGGATATTTGGGAAAACTCCGGGGTATTTCCGCGAAAGCGGGTCAGCTGGAGAACGGTACACCGTTCCCCCCTCTCGGTCGAGGGGGTCGGATTGTCTCATAGGAGGCCCGCATGCCTGTGATCACGACAAATAACGCAGCCAATATTGCGTTAAATTATCTGAACAATAACTCGAATACCGAGTCCTCCAAGATCGCCATGCTGGCGTCGGGCTCGCGTATCGTCCAGGCGTCCGACGACGCCGCCGGTCTTGCCATCGGTACTCAGCTGCAGGCCGCCACCGCGGTCTATAGCCAGGACGAAATCAATGTCCAGCAGGGTACCTCGATCCTGCAGACCACTGACGGCGCCCTGGCGCAGATCAGCAATATCCTTCAGCGCATGATGTCGCTGGCCACCGAAGCCGCTTCGGGCCAGATCACCGACACCCAGCGCAGCCAGGATATCGGCACTGAATATAATCAGCTGTCGCAGCAGGTGGACACCATCGTCAGCAGCACCCGCTACGGCGGCCAGTCGTTGCTGTCGGGCTCGTTCCTGTCTTCCGTGCGCTTCCTGGTGGGCACCACCAGCGCGGACAGCATCGCGGTGTCGCTCTCGACCATCAACGCCACCATCCTTGGCGTGACCGGCAGCATCAGCACCATCACGGCTGCGATGAGCGCGATCACCACCATCAATTCGGCGATCAATATCGTGACCCAGCAGCGCGCCCAGGTCGGTGCCTACGAGTCGCGGTTCAATTTCAGCCTGCAAGACATCCAGACCAACGTGCAGAACACCCAGGCCGCGACCTCGGTGATCATGGACGCGGACGTCGCCCAGGTGAAGTCGGCCCTCTCGGCCAACGACGTGCGTACCCAGGCTTCGGTGGCCGCCCTGACTCAGGCCGCGCAGCTGCCGCAGGAACTGTTGAAGCTGCTGCAGTCGTAATTTTCGGTCTGCAGCCGCTTTTTCGGCGCCAGGATTCCCGGCGCCGGGCGTACAAGTCTAATGGGACCGGCCTGGCCGGACCCGGCAAGAGGGGGTGGCGAAGCAAAGCGCCGCCCGAACGTATTGGTAAGATTGGTCGCGATAAGCCCCTCGGGGCTTTGGCTCTAGAACCTGACAACGGAGTTTCAGGGTCATGGTGTCAACGGTCAGCACAGGCAGCGCAGTCGACGTCAGTAGTCTGACGAAGGGCTCCTATACTGTGTCATTGCAGGAAGCGGTCACCGACAAGGTGCAGCCGTACCTGGATCGTGCCGACGCGGTCACGACTGAGATCAACACCAATTCGAGTTTTTTGACGGCTTATCAGAGTATGCAGACGTTGCTGACTGCATTGCAAAGCGCGACGTCCAATCTGTCGACCGAAGCTGTCATGGGCTCGAACACGTTCAACGCTCGTACCGCCGCCTTGACCAGCAATGGCACGGCGGCCAGCGATCTTTTGTCGGTCAGTGTGCAGTCGGGAACCACCACGGGGTCGCATACCGTGATGGTCGATCAATTGGCTTCGGCCGAGGTCGATACCAGTGCGACCCAGACGGTCTCGTCGACGACGGCCTTGGGGTATACGGGAAGCTTCGTTCTGGGCGAAAGCGGGATGACCGCCCAGACGATCACCGTGACCTCGACCATGTCGGTCTCGGACATTGTCGCCACCATCAACGGATATTCCTCTTATACCGGCGTTTCCGCTTCGACGGTTTCTGTGGACAGCAGCCATTCGGTGCTGGTTCTGGCCGGTGAAGACACCAACAAATCGCTAAGCCTGACCGATGTCAGCGGCGGCGTGCTGGGCAAGCTGGGGATCATCGGCCCCACGGTGACCAGCATCAACACGGTCAGCAGCACCTCGACGGCGCTCAACAGCACCGGCAGCTTCACCGTCAATGGCGGCACCGACGGCAACGGCAATACCGTTTCCTTCAATGTTTCGATCACCAGCACCATGTCGCTGGACGATGTGGTCAGCGCCATCAACAGCGCTGCGACCACCGCCAATTCCGACGTGACCGCCACCGACAGCAATGGCGTGCTGAAGCTGGTGACATCGGCCGGCAGCACCATCACGCTGAGCAATGTCAGCGGCACGGCGGCGTCCGATCTGGGCATTCCGGCCAGCGGTGCCGCCAATCAATCTTTTGGCGCCAAGCCGTCGAAGGTGACGGTGGACGGCGTCGAGGTTTCGCGCGATTCCAATTCGGTCAGCGACGTCATCAGTGGCATTACCCTGAACCTGCAGGCGGTCAGCACCGACAGCACCGTTACATTGCAGGTGCAGCCGGATACGGCCAAGGTGGGCAGCGCCATTTCCAGTTTCGTGACGGCTTACAACAACTGGGAAAGCTACGTCACCACGAACGAAGCCACCAATTCCGACGGTACGGCGTCGTCTTCGGCGGTGCTGTTCGGTAACCAGACCCTGCGCGAGGCCAGCCTGCAGGTTGATAGCCCGCTGACTGCCCTGGTCCGCAATAATTCTCTCGGTGGTTTGGGCATTTCGCTGAACAGCAACAACCAACTGGTCATCGACAGCACGACGCTCAGCACGCAGCTCTCGTCCAATTTCCAGGGCGCGATGTATCTGTTCAGCGCGGCGACGACGACATCGGATTCCAGCTTGCAGCCCTATGGCTCGAACTACAGTACCTATTCCGGCAGCTTCGACATGGCCGTCACCACCGATTCCTCGGGCAATGTGACGGGGGTATCGGTCGGGGGAGACACTTCGTCTTTCACCTTCTCGAACAATGTCATCACCGGCAAGTCGGGGACCGCTTATTCCGGGATGAGCTTCAAATATAGTGGCAGTGGCGGCACCGTCACGGTAACCTCAAGCCAGGGTATCGCGGCGCAGCTTTACCAGGTGTCGAACACTTACGGCAACACTACTTCGGGTTCGGTGCAGTCGCTGATCACCAGCCTGGAATCGCAGAACCTGTTGCTGGAGACCCAATATAACAACGACATCACCGCCGCGAACAATTATGCCAGCTATCTTTTGAGCTGGTATGCGACGATCGAAAGTCAGATCAACACCTATGGCCAGGCCAGCAGCACGATGAAACTTCTCATCAGCGCCGGTCTGTCGAGTTAAAAATGATGAAGGGCGTCGCTGAGACGTATCGGTCTTTTCCGGGAGCTTGCTGATGCAGCCGAATCGTTATGCCATCAACGCCTATCACACGGCGCAGCTGACCACGCCACCCTTGACCGCCGTGGTCATGCTCTACGACGGCATCATGGTGCGCATTGCCGCCGCCGGCGAGGCCGCGCGCAAAGGCGACTATGACCGCCAGTTCAAAATGGTGATGAGCGCCGCGCGCATCATCGATGGGCTGAACCGCTGCCTGGATATGGAAAAGGGCGGTGGGGTGGCCACCAACCTGCGCGAGATGTATGAATCCGTCGCTCGCGCTCTGTTCCGTTCGGTGGGCCGCGAAACCGGTGGTGAAGTCGCCGACCGTCTGGTGGCTGCTGTCCGCATGACCCGCGACGCCTGGGCCGAGATTGCCGGTCTGCCGCCGTCCTCGACCTCGACCACGGTGAGCGAGCTGCCGCCCGCCCTGCGCGAAGACGACCTTTAAGGCTGACGCCCTGGCAGGGGACATCCGACCGTGACGCCGCAGGAATTCCAGGATTTGGTGGACCGCCTGGGTGAAGACATCCAGGAATGGCCGAAAAGCGTGGTGGGCGAAGCCCGCCGGCTGGTCGCCGCCAGTGACGAAGCCCAGGATATTCTGGAGCAGGCCGAGCGCCTGCGCCGCATGCTGACCGATATGGGGCACCAGGCCCCGTGCTTCTTCGCCGACAAGGTGGTGGCCGTGGCCATGGCCATGGACCCGCCGGAAGAAGAAGACAAGGTCTTGAACTAGGCCGAGTTTACCTCGGCAAGCTTCCGCAAATCCGCCGCTATTTCCCGCACCAGACCGGCCCAGCCGCCATCGTTGCCGCGATAAAGCTTGGCGCGGGGATACCAGGGGGTATCGCCATCGCGCCCCCAGCGGTAATCGATCTGGCCCGCCGACAGCATGACCCAGACCGGCTTGCCCATGGCTCCGGCCAGATGCGCCACCGAGGTATCGACCGTGATCACCAGATCCAGGGCGGCCAAGGCGGCGGCAGTATCCAGGAAATCTCCTAGCCGTCCCGACAGATCGGTGATCGGCAGCTTCAGGCCTTCAAGTTGCAAGGCGGCATCGCCCTTTTGCAGCGAGAACAGGCTCACCCCCTCGATGCCGGCCAGTTCCGACAGCTGTTCGACCGGGCAGCTGCGGCGATTGAGCATGCGGCGCGCGAAAATCTCACCTGTCGAGGGGCGGGACGCCCAGGTCAGGCCGACCTTCAGGCCTTTTCCCTTCAGCTTCATGGCCGGCGGCGTCGCGATATAAGGTGCGCTGGCCCGCAGCCAGGCCTCGTCGCAGCCCACCACCAGCGGCAGGCTGACCAGGGGAATGGTGAAGTCCACCGGGGGAAAGTCGGGCTTTTCGACGATGGTCATTACCTCGTCGACGGCGGGTAGAGCCTTGAACAGCCGCTCCAGCCCGTTGTGGCATTCGATGATGATATGGCCGCCGAGCCCCTCGAGCTTTTGCAGGAAGCGGCAATATTGCAGCATGTCGCCGAAGCCCTGCTCGCCGGTGATCAGCAGGCGCTTGCCGGCCAAAGGCTGGCCGGTCCAGCGCGGAGCCGGGACATTGGCGACGCGCATGTTCTTGGTCTTCAGCCGCCATTCGGCCTCTTGGAACCCGCGTTCGAAGTCGTTGCAGGTCAGCAGCACGGTGGAAAGATTGGCATGGGCGATGGCGTGTTCGGGCTCCAGTTCGATGGTGCGCTCGTAATGATGGATGGCCTTGCCCAGATTGCCGCGCGCCTGCTCCAGCACCGCCATGCTGGAATGCAGGCCGGGATTGTCGCCGCAGAGAAAGCCGCTCAGCTCCATCAGGGTGATGGCTTCGTTGGCTTTCATATCGGCGGCCAGTTCGGCGGCCAGCAGGCAGCAGAGATCGACCCGGGTGGGATTGGCCTGGATGGCCGAAACCAGCAGCAGTTTCGATTTGTGATGCTGGCCGGTGTCGGTCAGGAAGCGCGACAGCCGCAAGGCGATCTCGGGGTGAGGGCCATGAAGCTTGATGCCGTCGATCAGGCATTGGATGGCGGCAGTCATCAGGCCGATGCAGGCCAGGGCGTTGGCGTGATCGATGCGCAGCAGCAGATTTTCCGGCTGCGCCCGCGAGGCCTCGCCGATCATGGCCGTGCCGACTTCCTGGTGACCCAACTGGAACTCGGCGACCCCCATCATATAGTCCAGCACCGCCAAACGGTCGCCGCGCGCCTGCAATTGGCGGCAAATCTGGGCGCAGGTCTCGAAATCCTGGGCCTCCATGGCGGCATGGGCGCGGCGATAATCCTCGTCCGGACAGGCCAGGACCATGTCCTTGGGCGAGGCGTCTCGGACCTCATCAGAGGGGGCGTGAAGCTGGTTGCTCATAGGCTGACGGTGCCTGATCGGGCGTTCTTTCGCCATAGACATTTTTTTCCGCCTGATTTTGCCGCCCGGCCCGTAACAGACCATGAGTGAGCAGCAGAAATGTTTCCGGTGTCTGGCCGGATGGATGCTGTCACCGAAAAACAGGAGGTAAGCATGCCTGTCATCGCAACCAACAATGCGGCCAATTCCGCATTGAACTACTTGAACAACAACTCGTCTGCAGAGGCGAGCTTGCTGTCCAAGCTGGCGTCGGGCTCGCGGATCGTCAATGCATCAGACGACGCCGCTGGCCTTGCCATCGGTACTCAGCTGCAAGCCAGCGTGAATACCTATAACCAGGACTCCACCAACGTCCAGCAGGGTTCGGCGATCCTGCAGACGGCGGATGGCGCTCTGGCGCAGATCAGCAACATCCTGCAGCGCATGATGTCGCTGGCCACCGAAGCCGGTTCCGGCCAGGTGACCAACACGCAGCGTTCGCAGGACATCAACACGGAATATTCCCAGCTGCAGAACGAAATCACCAGCATCGCCAGCAGCACCCGCTATGCGGGTCAGACGGTGCTGTCGGGTTCGTTCCTGCAGTCGGTGAAGTTCCTGGTGGGCACCACCAGCGCCGATACCATCAGCGTCACCGTTTCCTCGGTGTCGTTGAGCAGCCTCGGCGTGACCGGATCGGTGAGCACCGAGTCGGCGGCTCTGTCGGCGATCTCGTCCATCAACTCGGCGATCAATACCGTATCGCAGAGCCGGGCGAAGATCGGTGCCTACGAGTCCCGCTTCAACTTCAGCCTCCAAGACATCCAGACCAACGTGCAGAACATCAGTTCCGCCACCTCGGTCATCATGGATGCCGACGTGGCGATGGTGAAGTCGCAGCTCTCGTCGACCGACGTGAAGACCCAGGCTTCGGTGGCGGCTCTTTCGCAGGCGGCGCAGCTGCCTTCGGAACTGCTTAAGCTGATCCAGGCTTAAGAAATCGGCTTTCGGCAATGACATGCCGGGCATGCTGATCCTGGCGCGGTGAGGGAGGTTTCGGGAACAGACGGCTGCCACCGTCCGTTCCCTCCACCCTCTCCGCGTGGCCCGGCGCCGCGGGGTATCAGGAGGTAAGCATGCCTTGAATGCCGCTGGCTTGGTTTTCCAGGCCGGAGATTACCGAAAAGCCGATGAAGCCAACTTCATCGGCTTTTTCTATTGTCACATCCGAAGGCGACGATATTCGCCATCGTCTTAGGAATTCGTTAAGCGCCGATCTGGCATCATCCGTTCAGTGACCCTGGGCCGGAGGTCTGTCCGCCGTCCAGGCCCCATGAACGGGAGCAAGATGCCATGACCAACGCCTCCACCGCCAGCGCCACCCTCGAGGCGTCGCCGATCGCCGTCGTTAAGCTGTACGACACGATCATGATGCATATCAATAAGGCTGGCGCCGCCGCCAGCGCCGGCGATTACCAGACCCAGTTCACCGAGGTCATGAGCGCCACGCGCATCATCGACGGCCTGAACCGTTGCTTGGATATGGAAAAGGGCGGCAAGACCGCTCAGTCCCTGCGTGACATGTACGAGGCCGTGAGCCGCGCCCTGCTGCGTTCGGTGGGTAAAACCACCGGTGCCGAGGCCTGCCAGCGTCTGGTCGGCGCCGTCGGCGAGACCCGCGACGCCTGGGCCACCATCGCCGGTGTTCCGCTGCTGAACACTTCCAGCCCGGTCTGACCACCGGCCAAGGATGAATGTCGCCCGCCGCCGGCCAGCAAGGTCGGGCGGGCGGATGAGATTTCCCCGGCAGGCAAAGGATGCTGCCTTTGGCGGACAGCCTCGACATCCGTGACGATGACGAACGCGGTCAGGAGCAAAAGGCCGATAAGCAGTCGCGGCAGATCGCCGTGGCTTTGTCCTATCGTCCTGGCGGGGTCGACGACGCGCCCAAGGTGGTGGCCAGCGGGCAGGGCGAGACCGCCCGGCAGATCCTCGAACTGGCCTTTTCCCAGGGCGTGCGGGTGCGGGAAGATCCCGATCTGGCACAGATTCTGGCGGCGGTCGAGATCGACAGCGTGATTCCCTTGAGCGCCTTCGTTGCGGTGGCTGAAATTCTCTCTTACGTCTATCGCGCCAACAACCAACCGATCCCGGAGCCGGCGCTATGAGCGCTTCGAAAGCTGCTCTCGTCACCATCGACGAAGCCCGCGAAGAAATCGAAAAAATCTCGTCGCTGGTGCTGGCGGCACGGCGGCTGATGGCGACTGGCGCGCTGGTGGATCTGGTGGCGATTCAGGAGCGGGTGGCCGACCTCTGCGCCGCCGTCGAGGCCATGCCCAAGGATGACGGCAAAAGCCTGATGGACGATCTGAACGGCCTGATTCGCCGCCTGGATCGCCTCAGCAGCGATATTTCCGAGCATCTGGAGCAGATGCGCGATCCCGAAGACGGAAAGGCCTGACCCATGGACTGGACCCTTTACGTCCGTACCGTGCTGGCCCTGATCTTCGTGCTGGGGCTGATTGGCGCGGCGTCCTGGGCGGCGCGCAAGTCTGGCCTGGGGCCGCAAGGCCGGGTGGGTCGCAAGGGCCGGCGTCTGGCCGTGGTCGAGAGTTTGGGACTTGACGGCCGCCGCCGGCTGGTCTTGGTTCGCCGTGACGGCGTCGAGCATCTGCTGCTGGTGGGCGGCGTCTCCGAACTGGTGGTGGAAAGCGGCATTGCCGCCCCCGACGCCAAGACCCTTGAGGAGCAAAAGCCGTGATGGGCAAGAAGAAGCCGTTCCTGATCATCGCCGCCGCCTTCGGCTCGCTTCTGCTGGCGGCCACGCCGGCCATGGCTCAACAGTTCAATGTCGATTTCGGCGATGGCGCCTCGACCACGGGCCGCATCGTCCAGTTGGTGGCGCTGCTGACGGTTTTGAGTCTGGCGCCGTCGATTCTGGTGATGGTCACCTCCTTTACCCGCATCGTGGTGGTGCTGGGCTTCCTGCGCCATGCCCTGGGCACTCAGACCAGCCCGCCGAATATGGTGATCATCAGCCTGGCCCTGTTCCTGACCGGCTTCGTCATGGCCCCGACCTTCGAGACGGCCTATAACGACGGCATCCAGCCTTTAATCGAAAACCGCATCGACGAAATGGCGGCCTTTGACAAGGCGGTGAAGCCGTTCCAGGTCTTCATGCTGCGTCAGGTGCGCGAGCAGGATCTGAAGCTGTTCCTCGATTTGTCCCGCACGCCCGAGTTGGCCAAGGCCGAGGATGCGCCGCTGAAAGCGCTGATTCCGGCCTTCATGATCAGCGAAATGCGCCGGGCCTTCGAGATGGGCTTCCTGATCTTCCTGCCCTTCCTGATCATCGATATGGTGGTGGCTTCGGTGCTGATGAGCATGGGCATGATGATGCTGCCACCAGCTTCGATCTCGATGCCGTTCAAGCTGATCTTCTTCGTGCTGGTGGATGGCTGGTATCTGCTGGCCGGCTCGCTGGTGCAGAGCTTCGGCGGAAGCTGAAAGAGGATCAGTCCCTTTTCACCGTCATCTGTGGTAAAATGACTCCCGGCGGCAAAGGCCGTTCTCGGCCTGCCGCCGTTTGAAAGCTGATCTTTCAATGGGAGTCCGATCATGAACGTCAAGAAGACGGAAGGACAGGCGCCCGAGAAGGTGACGCCTGCCACCACTCCGACCAGTCCCGGAACCTTCATGGGGTTGCGGGATGATTTCGACCGCATGTTCGATTCCATGCTGCTGAACGGCTTCGGTCGCCGGCTGATGGAGTTTGACCCCTTTGCTCATCTGAGGGGGCGCATGGGCATGTCGACTCTGGCACCGCGCATGGATCTGGTCGAACGCGACAAGGCTTTCGTGCTGACGGCCGAGATGCCCGGCGTTGCGGAAGGCGATATCGAGATCGCTATCGCCAACGGCATGCTGACCATCCGCGCCGAGAAAAAGGCGGAGACCGAAGATAAGAGCGGCGATGTCCGCCTGAACGAACGCAGCTGGGGCACCTTCATGCGCAGCTTCAGTCTGCCGGAAGGTGTGGACGAAGAGCATGTCGAAGCCAGCTTCGACAAAGGCGTGCTGACCTTGACCCTGCCCAAGCTGGACAAGCCGGCGGAAATCCGCCGCAAGATCGAAGTTAAGACCAAGCACTGAGGCCATGTATCACAGATAAAAGCAGAAAGGCGGCCCTGGGGAAGGGCCGCCTTTCCATTTCCACCGACCGTCAGGGGGGAGAGACGGTCCGATGGGGGGATGTCTTACGCGTGACCGATGGTGCGGCCGCTACGACGGGCCACGGCTTCAATGCGGCTGACGATTTCAGGGGTCATCTGCTGGCGCAGCTTGTCGTCGGCATAGGCGGGGCCGAACCAGTCGAGCACGGCTTCGTCGCTGCCGAAGGCGCGGGTAATGGCTTCGTCGGACAGGTCGGTCATATAGAGGTTGGCCGACTGCACACGCTGCTGCAGACCAACACGACGCAGGGCGTCGGCGACATCCTGGCATTCCGACAGGTGATGGGGCGAGAACAGGCTGGGAGCCAGGACCCGGCGGCTGGCCGGGAAGCTGGCGAGGGTCGCGCCGACCAGCATCATCACCGGCTGGCTGGTGCTGCCCTGCAAGGCAGTCCCAAGGCTGGCGGCTTCGGCAACGCCGGTCACGCCTGCAACGATCAGAAGGGTTCCGACGGTGACGGCAAGGGCATCGACAAGATGCATAATCTTCCGGCTCATCATGGCAATCCTCCCTTTCTACATCTGCTTGGAGGAAAACCCCCACAGCTCATGATGAAATTCTCGCCTGAGGCCTTCGCATCTGCAACTTGCCAGAAGATTATCCCTTTGATCGAAAGGATAGGGCAGGGTCCTATGACCCGTGTGAAAACAATGAGTTAGAAGAATCTTGTGGATCGGTGCCTATGCTTTGGAAAAGTCCACTATCCTTTAGTGTATGAGGCCCTTATTTGTCAGGCTGGCAACACCATCCATTCGGGAGGCGTGGGGCTGATCCGAGCGTTGCCCGTCGTCAGATTCGCCCCCGCAGTCAGATGCTCGAGGCGCAGCAAAGCCAGTCCGACCTCGCCGCAGGAGGACCGCATTTCACCCGCCTCGACCTCGCCGGCCAGGATCGGCGCGCCGGGTTTCGGAGCCGGGCCGGTGATGGTCACCGGCAGCAGCCGCTTCTTGATCAGGGCGCGGTATTTGGTGCGGGCGGTCAGCTCCTGGCCCATATAGCAGCCCTTCTCGAAATCGACGCCATTAAGCTCGTCGAAGCCGTTTTCCAGCAGCAGCGACTTTTCCGGCTCCAGATCGCGGACGCCATCAGGCAGGCCCAGGCGGATGCGGGCCTGATCCCAGACGGCGAAGTCGGCCTTGACGAAGCCGGCGGCGGCCAGGGCGTCTTCGTTCGCCAGCCATGCGCGGAAGCCGGCTTCGGCCAGACGGGGATCATGGAAGGCCAGGCCGCCATGATAGCTTCCAGCCTCGGCGGGCAGCCCCAAGGCCGAAGCTGCGCCCTCGCCCCACAGGGCATAAGCCTGAAGACCATCCTCAGCCGCCACCGTCACCTTGGCGCGCAGCTTGTACATCGATAGCTTCTTGACCAGATCGGCGCGGCGGGCGGCGTCGGTTTCCAGCAGCAGGGCATCGTCATGTCCGGCGATGAACAATTCATGCAGGAACTTGCCCTGGGGGGTCAGCAGCGCGCCATACAAAGCCCGGCTGCCATCGGCCTTGGGCACGTCGGCCGAGACCAGACCTTGCAGGAAAGTCTGCCGGTCCTCGCCGCCGATCTTGACCAGAGCCCGGTGGGGAAGGGGGGTATAGAAAAGCGCCGCCATGATCCAGCCGTCCTTCTGCAGAAAAATCACGGGCTTAAAGGTGGACCTTGGAGGTCATCCAAGCAAGGGGGTTGCTCGTCCAACTCTTGCCGGAGTGCGGGCCGCCCCTTATAACCATTCCCATGCATATTACTCTGGTCGACGACTCCATCCCCTTTGACGGCTATTCGCCGGGCAACCGTCCCTTGGGCGGGGCCGAGAAGGCCTTTGCCAGCCTTGCTGCCGCCCTGGCCCGGCGCGGGCATGAGGTGCATGCCTGTAATCGTGCCCGCTTCCCGCTGACCATCGAAGGTGTCTCGTGGGACGGCTGGGACAAGCTTCCGTCGCAGACCGACGCCCTGATCGCCTGGCGCAAGCCGGCGCTGTTGGGGGCGGTGCGCATGGCCTCGAAGCGTTTCCTTTGGACCACGGCCACCGGCGCACAGCTGCAGGCGGCCCGCAAGGGCATCGAAAGCTACAGCGCCACTCTGATCATCAACAGCGTGCCGCAGATCGAAGGGCTGAAGATCACCGAAGCCATGCCGGTGCGGCTGGTGGTGCCCGGCGTGCGGGCCGAATTCGTCGCCGATCTGCCGACCCAGTTGAGCGAACGTCCGACTGCCGTGGTCACCAGCCATCCCTCGCATGGGCTGTCGAAGCTTCTGGTGCTGTGGAAAGAGCAGATTCAGCCGCAGCTGCCGAATGCCCGGCTGCTGGTGGTGTCGGCCAGTCTCGACAAGGCCCAGCGCAATGCCGAGATGTCGCTGGAGGTGCCCGAGGCCCTGGTGCCGCTGCTGGCGCAGATCAAGCTGGCCGAGGATGCCGGGGTGCAGGTGGTGCCGCCGCGCGGCGATGCCGGCATGGCCGAGATCTATCGTTCGGCCCGCGTGCATCTTTATCCCGGTCATGCCGAGGATATGGTGGGCTGGACCCTGCTCGACAGCCAGGCTTGCGGCCTGCCGGCGGTGGTGAAAAATCTGGGCGGGGCCAAGGAACGCATCCGCGACGGCCAGACCGGGCAGCTGGTGCCCGACGATGCCGCCATGGTCAATCTGACCGTGCGGTTGCTGACCGATGACGATACCTTCTGGGGGATGAGCCGAGACGCCCGGCTGCTGCAGCGCGAGCGCAGCTGGGATGTGGCCGCCGCCGAATTCGACGCACTGTTGCGCGCCGGAGATAAGAAATGAGAATTCTGCAAGCCATTGCCGGCGCTCCTCATGGCGGTGCCGAACGCTTCTTCGAGCGGCTGGTGCCGGCTCTGTCCCGCGCCGGGGTCGAGCAGCGGGTTCTGATCCGCAAGGATGAACGCCGCGTCGCCCTGCTGCGCGAAGCCGGGCTGGATGTGCATCAGCTGCGCTTCGGCGGCAAGTTCGACTTCCTGACTCCCATGGCCTTCGCCCGCCATGCCAAGGAGTTTAAGCCGGACATCGTCTTCACCTGGATGAGCCGCGCCAGCGCCATGGCGCCGAAGTCGGGTCCGTTCGTGCGGGTCGCCCGCCTGGGCGGCTATTACGACCTGAAATATTATCAGGGCTGCAATCATCTGATCGGCGACACTCAGTCGATCGTCGATTACCTGACCGGCGAGGGCTGGCCCGAGGGCAAGGCGGTCTATCTGCCCAACTTCGTCTCCGACAGCCCCGGCCAGCCGATCCCGCGCAAGGAGCTTTATATTCCCGAAAGCGCTCCGATCCTGCTGGGTCTGGGGCGGTTGCATACGAATAAGGCCTTTGATGTGCTGCTGAAGGCGCTGGTGCATGTGCCCGACGCCTATCTGCTGCTGGCCGGCATCGGGCCTGAGCAGGCGGCGCTGGAGGCCCTGGCCACCAAGCTGGGCATCAAGCCCCGGGTGCGCTTCCTGGGCTGGCGCGACGATGTGCCGCGCCTGTTCGCCACCGCCAATCTGTTCGTGCATCCCGCCCGTCACGAGCCCTTGGGCAATGTGGTGATCGAGGCTTGGGCTCAGCGGGTGCCGGTGGTGGCCACCGCCAGCCAAGGCCCGGCGGTGCTGATCAAGGACGGCGTGAATGGCATCCTGACTCCCATCGACCAGCCCGACCCGCTGGCCGCCGCCATCCGTCAGGCTCTCTATACCCCCGATCTGCGACAGACCATGGCTGCCGCCGGTCGCGCCGAGTACGAGGCCAACTATACGGAAGCGGCGGTGGTGTCCGCCTATAAGCGCTTCTTCACCTCGGTGTTGCCGTAGCATGTGCGGCATCGCCGGCCTTATGACGGCCAGCGGAGGGCCCCCCTCCGAAGCCGCCTTGCGCGCCATGACCGCTGCCATGGCCCATCGCGGCCCGGACGGCGAGGGGTTCTATATCAAGGACGGGGTGGGTCTGGCCCATACCCGTCTGGCCATCATCGATCTGGTGACCGGCGATCAGCCGCTATTCGCTCCCGGCGATCTGGCGCTGGTGGCGAACGGCGAGATTTATAACCATGTCGAGCTGCGGGCGGCTTTGCCGGATGTGGCTTTCAAGACCGGCTCGGACTGCGAACCGCCGCTGTATCTTTATCAGCGGCACGGGCTGGATTTCCCCAAATTCCTGCGCGGCATGTATGCCATTGCCCTGCATGATCCGGCCAAGGGGCAGTTGGTGCTATCCCGCGACCCGTTCGGCATCAAGCCGCTCTATTGGGCGGAATGCGCCGAGGGTTTTCTGTTCGCCTCCGAGCCCCAGGCGATTCTGGCGACCGGCTTGGTGGAGCGGCGTCTGTGCCCCCAAGGCCGCGACGAGCTGCTGAACCTGCAATTCACCACCGGCACCGAGACCGCCTTTGCCGGTATCCATCGCCTGCTGCCCGGCGAGACGGTGCTGGTCGAGAAAGGCCGCATCACCCAGCGCCGTCGCCTCGACGCCCTGGTGGTGCAATCGCCGGTCGATACTTCCACCGCCGCCCTGGATCGGGTGCTGGAGGAGTCGGTGTCGCTGCATCAGCGTTCCGACGTGCCCTATGGCATGTTCCTGTCGGGGGGCATCGATTCCTCGGCGGTGCTGGCGCTGATGGCGCGGCTGAACAGCCGCCCGGTGCTGGCCTTCACCGCCTTTTTCCCCGGCACCGCCGCCCGCGACGAGAGCGAGCATGCCCGCGAACTGGCCCGCGTGGTCGGGGCCGAGCATGTGGAAGTGCCGGTCGAGGAGGCCGACTTCTGGTCGCTGCTGCCGACCATCGCCGCTCATCTGGATGACCCGGTCGCCGATTACGCCGTGGTGCCCACCTATAAGCTGGCGGCGCAGGCCCGCAAATCGGTCAAGGTGATCCTGTCTGGCGAGGGCGGTGACGAGTTGTTCGCCGGCTATGGCCGCTATCGCGCCGCCATGCGCCCCTGGCCCTTTGCCAAGGCCATGCGCAGGTCTTCCAGCTTCGAGGGCCTAGGCGTGCTGCGGGACGAGGGCAAGGGCTGGCGGGCCGGTTATGCCGCCGCCGAAGCCGCCCAGCGCCCCGGTAATCGCTTGCAGCGGGCTCAGGCCCTGGACTGCGCCGACTGGCTGCCGAACGACCTGCTGGTCAAGCTGGACCGCATGCTGATGGCCAATGGCATCGAAGGCCGCGTGCCTTTCCTCGACGCGGAAGTTGCCCGCTTCGCCTATAACCTGCCCGACCGGCTGAAGCTGGCCAAGGGGCAGGGCAAGGCGGCGCTGCGGCAATGGCTGGCCGGCGTCTTGCCCGAGGCCAAACCGTTCTCGCCGAAGCGCGGCTTCACCGTGCCGGTGGGCGATTGGATTGCCGCCAAGCCTCATCTGGGCGCACTGGTGGCCGCCAAGCCCTGCATTCAAGAGATTTGCCGCCCCGGCTCGGTCGAGGTCTTGTTCAAAGCCGGGGGCAAGAAGGCGGGATTCGCCGCCTGGTCCCTGTTGTTCTATGCTTTGTGGCACCATGTTCATATCGAGGGACGCGCCGCCGGCGGCGACGTCTTCTCGGTTCTTTCCGCGTAAGGGATGGTTCTGATGTCCGACAGTTTCGATCTTCTCATCACCGGCGCCGAAGTAATGACCCCCGGCGGGTTGACCCGTGCCGATATCGGCGTGAAGGCCGGCCGCATCGCCGCCATTGGCGCTCTGCGTCCCGGCAAGGCCGCCGAGGTTCTGGATTTCACCGGCCTGACCGTTCTGCCCGGCATCATCGATTCTCAGGTGCATCTGCGCGAGCCCGGCCTGGAACATAAGGAAGACCTTGCCACCGGCACCGCCGCTGCGGCGCTGGGCGGCATCACCGCCGTTTGCGAGATGCCGAACACCAAGCCCTCGACCACCACCGCCGAGGCGATCAACGACAAACTGGCCCGCGCCAAGGGCCGCGCCTGGACCGACCATGCCTTCTTCGTCGGCGCCGCCGCCGAGAATCTGGCCGAACTGGGCAAGCTGGAGCTGCTGCCCGGCGTGGCGGGCGTCAAGGTATTCATGGGCAGCTCTACGGGGAGCCTGCTGGTGGACCGCGATGAAGCCCTGGCCGAGGTGCTGGCCAATGGTTTCCGCCGCGTCGCCGTGCATTGCGAGGATGAGAACCGCCTGAAGGAACGCTTCAAGATGGTAGAGGGCGGTGCCGAACCCGAGATGCATCCCGAATGGCGCGATGCTCAGACGGCGCTGCTGGCGACCCAGCGGCTGCTGAAGCTGGCCCGCGCCGCCGGTCGCCGCGTGCATGTGCTGCATGTCACTACCGCCGAGGAAATGGCGCTGCTGGCCGAGAACAAGGACATCGCCTCGGTCGAGGTGACGCCACAGCATCTGACCCTGTCGGCCCCCGATTGCTATCGCCGCCTGGGCACCTATGCCCAGATGAACCCGCCGGTGCGTTCCGAGGAACATCGCCAAGCCCTGTGGCGGGCGCTGGAGCAGGGTGTGGTCGATGTCATCGGTTCCGACCATGCGCCGCATACCAAGGAAGAGAAGTCCAAGCCCTATCCGCAAAGCCCCTCGGGCATGACTGGCGTGCAGACGCTGGTGCCCTTGATGCTGAACCATGTGGCCCAGGGTCACTTGAGCCTGGAACGCTTCGTCGATCTGGCCAGCGCCGGTCCGGCGCGGGTCTATAACATGACCGGCAAGGGCCGCGTCGCCGTGGGCTATGACGCCGACTTCACGGTGGTCGATCTGAAGGCCAGCCGCAAGATCACCAATATGTGGATCGCCAGCAAATGTGGCTGGACGCCTTATGATGGCATGACGGTGCAGGGTTGGCCGATCGCCACCATCATCCGCGGCCAGCAGGTGATGCGCGACGACCAGCTGATCGGCGACCCGCTGGGCCAGCCGCTGCGCTTCGGCGAGACGCTGGGGAAAGCCTAAAACCTAAAAGAAAGGCCGCCTATTTGGCGGCCTTCGCTTTTTCCATCGCCCGCCATCTGGCGACGTTGCGGTTATGCTCGTCCAGGCTCTTGGCGAAGACATGACCGCCGCTGCCATCGGCGACGAAATAAAGATCGTCGCTGTCGGCGGGATGCAGCACCGCCAGAAGGCTGGCCCGGCCGGGATTGCAGATCGGTCCGGCCGGCAAGCCGTCCGAGGCATAGGTGTTATAAGGGCTCTTGGTTGCCAGATCATCGCGGGTCAGCGGATGGTCGAGAACGCCTTCGCCATTGCTGACCACATAGATCACCGTCGGGTCCGATTGCAGCCGCATATGCAGCCGCAGGCGGTTCAGGAACACGGCGGCCACATGCGGACGTTCAGCGGCGAGGCCGGTCTCGCGTTCCACCACCGAAGCCAGGATCAGCGCCTCGATTTTGTTGGCGAAGGGCAGGCCCGGCTTGCGCTTGGGCCATAGTTCGTCCAGCGTCTCGTTCATCGCCTTGGTCATGCGATTGATGATCTGATCGCGGGAATCGCCCAGGCTGAAGAAATAGGTCTGGGGCAGCAGGCTGCCTTCTTCCGGGATTTCCATCGGCCGCCCGGTCAGGCCCTCGGTCTGGCGCATCTCGGCCAGGATCTGATTGACCGTCAGCCCTTCGGCGATGGTCAGTTTATGCACCACCACCTGACCCTTATGCATCATGTCGAAGATGGTGTTCAGGCTGACCTGGGCGGGGAAGGCATATTCGCCGGCCTTCAGGCTGGGATGGCCGGCCAGTTTCAAATTCAGCAGGAACAGCCAGGGGCTGTCCACCAGGCCAGCTTCGGTCAGCTGCTCGGCAATGGCTTGCGAGCCGTCGCCATGGGCGATCATCACCGTGGTGGCGGCAAGGGCCGGTCCCGGAGCAGAAGCCTTATGCTTGGCCCATAAAAGGAAACCGCCTCCCGCCATTCCCAGTATGACCAGGAGGGCGAGGAGGCGGAAAATCCAGCGAAACATCGCTTATCAGACGGCCTTGAACACCAGCGAGGCATTCGTGCCGCCGAAGCCGAACGAGTTCGACAGGGCGACAGTCACCTTGCGCTCCTTGGCGGTATGCGGCACCAGGTCGATGTCGCAGCCCTCGGAGGGGTTGTCCAGGTTCAGGGTCGGAGGCACCACGCCATTGTTGATGGCCAGGATCGAATAGATCGCTTCCACCGCGCCGGCGGCGCCCAGCAGGTGACCGATGGCCGACTTGGTCGAGGACATCGACAGCTTGTAGGCATGGTCGCCGAACAGGCGCTTCACCGCACCCAGCTCGATCTGGTCGCCCAGAGGAGTCGAGGTGCCGTGGGCATTGACGTAATCCACCGCCTCGAACGGCAGGCCGGTGCGCTGCAGGGCGGCGCGCATGGCGCGGAAGCCGCCATTGCCGTCCTCGGCCGGAGCAGTGATGTGATAGGCGTCGCCCGACATGCCGTAACCGATGATTTCGGCATAAATCTTGGCGCCGCGAGCCTTGGCGTGCTCGTACTCTTCCAGCACCACGACGCCGGCGCCCTCGCCCATGACGAAGCCGTCACGGTCCTTGTCATAGGGACGCGAAGCCTTGGTCGGGTCGTCGTTGAAGCTGGTGGACAGCGCGCGGGCAGCGGCAAAGCCGGCCATGCCGATGCGGCAGACCGCAGCCTCGGCGCCACCGGCGACCATCACGTCGGCATCGCCGAACATGATCAGGCGCGAGGCATCGCCAATGGCATGGGCGCCGGTCGAACAGGCGGTGACCACAGCATGGTTGGGGCCCTTGAAGCCATACTTGATCGAAACATGGCCGGAGACCAGATTGATCAGGCTGGCGGGAATGAAGAAGGGCGAAATCTTGCGCGGCCCGCCTTCCAGAAGGGTCTGGGTGGCGGCGGCGATGGAGGGAAGTCCGCCAATGCCCGAGCCGATCATGACGCCGGTGCGCTCCAGCGACTCTTCGTCGGTGGGGGCCCAACCGGAATCCGCGATGGCTTCCTGAGCGGCGGCCATGCCGTAGACGATGAAATCGTCCATGCGCCGGCGGTCCTTGGCAGGCGCGACGGAATCGGGGTTGAAGTCACCTTCGCCGTCGCCCAGGGGCACCATGCCGGCGACCTTGGCCGGCAGGTCGGACACGTCGAAGCGATCGATGGCGCGGAGACCGGACTTGCTGTTGGTGATTCGGTCCCAGTTGACCTTGTGGCCCACGCCCAGCGGCGTGACCATACCCAGGCCGGTGACGACGACTCGTCTCATGCGGTTTTGTTACCCGTTCCGTGGAAGGAAACCCGCGCCGGCGCCGCTGTTGCGGACCGGCGCGGTATCGCAAACAGTATTAGCTGTTGGCGTTGATAAAATCGATGGCGTCCTTGACCGTCAGGATCTTCTCGGCGGCATCGTCGGGGATTTCCACGCCGAACTCTTCCTCGAAGGCCATCACCAGCTCGACGGTGTCCAGGCTGTCAGCGCCCAGATCGTCGATGAAGTGGGCGGTGTCGGTGACCTTGGCTTCGTCCACGCCCAGGTGTTCGATGACGATCTTCTTAACCTTGTCGGCAACATCAGACATTTGTAAACCCCTCGGAAATCTCGGTTGAGGCAATAAAAACTCGGGACTTTCAGGCGGTCGATGCTGGCCGATCCCCCCGGTTGTCCGGCGAAAGGTGCCGGTTTCCTAGCACACTTTTCCGGGCATTGCCAGCATTGAGCCTGTTCTCAAGACGAGGTAAGGCCTCGCCTAGATCATGGCCATACCGCCGTTGACATGCAAGGTCTGGCCGGTGACATAGGCGGCCTCGTTGCTGGCAAGGTAGACGGCGGCGGCGGCGATCTCCTCCACCAGGCCCATGCGGCCGGCGGGGATGTTCACCAAAAGCTTGGATTTCTGGTCGTCGTTCAGGGCGTCGGTCATGGCCGAGGTGATGAAGCCCGGCGCGATGCAGTTGACGGTAATCCCGCGCGAGGCGACTTCCTGGGCCAGCGACTTCGACATGCCGATCAGGCCGGCCTTCGACGCGGCATAGTTGACCTGACCCGGATTGCCGGTGACGCCGACGATCGAGGTGATGTTGATGATGCGGCCGACGCGGCGCTTCATCATGCCCTTGACGGCGGCGCGGCACAGGCGGAAGGCGGCGGTCAGATTGACGTCGATGACGCTGTCCCAATCATCGTCTTTCATGCGCAGCACCAGACCGTCCTTGGTCAGGCCGGCATTGTTGACCAGAATATCGAGCGAGCCCAGAGCCGCCTCGGCATCCTTGGCCAACTGCTCGACCGAAGCCGGATCGGACAGGTTGGCGGTGACGATATGCACACGCTCATTGCCCAGCTCGGCGGCCAGGGCCTCGAGGGCCTCGCGCCGCGTGCCGGACAGAGCGACGGTGGCGCCGCGGGCATGCAGAGCCTTGGCGATGGCACCGCCGATGCCGCCCGAAGCGCCGGTCACCAGGGCGGTCTTGCCGGTAAGATCGAACATAATCTTTCTATCCTTGTCTCTTAGGCCTTCAGGAAGGCTTCGATATCTGCCGGGGTGTTCAGCGACACCGCCGAGATTTCCTTGTCGATGCGCTTGACCAGACCGGCCAGCACCTTACCCGAGCCGCATTCGACCAGATTGTCGACGCCCAGCCCCTTCATGGCGATCACGCTTTCGCGCCAGCGCACGGTGCCGGTGACCTGGGCCACCAGCAGCTTGCGGATTTCCTCGGGGTCTTGCACCGGAGCGGCGATCACGTTGGCGATCACCGGCACGATCGGAGCCTTCATGGCGACCTGGGCCAGAGCCTCGGCCATCACATCGGCGGCGGGCTGCATCAGCGAACAGTGGAAGGGAGCGGACACCGGCAGCAGCATGGCGCGCTTCAGCCCCTTTTCGGCGGCGATGGCGATGGCCCGCTCGATGGCGGCCTTCGAACCCGAGATCACCACCTGGCCCGAGGCGTTGTCGTTGGCGGCCTCGCAGACCTCGCCCTGAGCGGCTTCGGCGGCGATTTCCTTGGCCTGCTCGAACTCGGCGCCCAGCAGCGCGGCCATGGCGCCCTGACCCACCGGCACGGCCTTCTGCATGGCTTGTCCACGGGTCTTCAACAGGCGGGCGGTGTCGGCCAGCGAGAAGGTGCCGGCGGCGGCCAGCGCCGAATATTCGCCCAGGCTGTGACCGGCGACGAAGGCGGCCTTGTCGCCGATCTTCCAGTTGCCCTGGTCTTCCAGCACGCGAATGACGGCCAGCGACACGGCCATCAGGGCCGGCTGGGCGTTCTCGGTCAGGGTCAGGTCGGATTCAGGGCCTTCCCACATGATCTGGGACAGCTTCTGCGACAGAGCTTCGTCCACTTCCTGGAAGACGTGGCGGGCGACGGGAAAGGCCTCGGCCAGTTCGCGACCCATGCCGACGGCCTGCGAGCCCTGGCCCGGAAAGACGATTGCACGCGACATATTGCCCCCTTGAATGATTCCAGCGCCTAGGAATAGCGTTTGCGCCCCAGGAGTCAAGCGCAGCGAGGGATAGGGGGGCGAATGCCCGTCGTTCCCAAGGGGAAGGCGAGCATGGTACATTTCCTCTATGATTTTCTGTGGAAGAAGCCATGCGTCTTCGCCTGAACTTGATTGCCGCCGTTCTCTGTCTGCTCCCGACCGCCGTTTGGGCAGAGGGCAAGAGAGATCCTGATCTCCCCAAGCTCGATCCCGAAGGCTATTGGAGAGTCGTCACCGACGACCCTTCCACAACGACCAGCAAATGCATTGGCAAAAACATAAGCCCGGAATGTACGTTGGAAACGGAGATCGCCGCCTTCTTTCGCGCGGACAATGACCTGCTCACCGTTGCAACGGGCATGAGGCGTCAGCAATGGGAAGAAAGGCTGACGAAAACTAGCGAGACATCCATCAAATACAGGATCGTATCATCGGGACGTGTCGGCAAAAACCCTCCTAAATATGACGATATGCACCAAGAGTTCTCGTGGGTGAAAGGCGATGTCTGGGTTATTGTTGATGAGCGGGATTGCCGGGGAAATCAGTGCGCGGAGCCGACACCAGCCACCGCACCGTTTTTCCTAATGCGCTATGCATTCCATAAATTTGGCAGACGGTGGCTCTCCATATATTCTGGCGATCTGCATTGGGTGCAATGACAATCGGCTGAGGAGAATTCCCCAGCCGATAAACTGTGGTTCATCGGAACGAGGCGAATCTTACCCGGTCGGCTTCCCTTTCTTTCGCTAGACTCTTGTCTTTTTTGTCCACTTTCTTCTCCTCCGACCACTGCACCCGTTTTTTGTACAGCGCATTCAATAAGGCCTGTCGAGTATCTGGATTGTTCGCCAATTCAGCGTAAGCTTTTAAAAGGCCCGGTCCCATTGAGCCGTCTTCGTCAATACGAGGGCGCCCTAAACGATCCAGCACTTCGTTGACGGACTGCTGCAAAAGACGCGGTCCACGGCTTCGACCTTGATAGAAGTCGGTATCAGCAAAGGCAGCAGCTGCTTTGGGGTCGTTGATTTGGTTGAGAGCGTTGATGCCACCAACGGTTTTCATCGTATCGTTGAAATAATCGACATAACCGTTGATTGCATCGTTAACTGTTGTTGGTGCATCCCCACCTGTTCGATCAAGCGCTGTTCCCGTAAGGCCTGCAATTGATCCGTTACCTTTATTTTCTTTCAAGCCACCTTCCCAGGCATAAATGGTAAGAAAAGCAGCCTTTTGGTTGGCCGTCAGGTCATTGCGCTTATCCAAAGCATCTTTCATCTCCTGCCATCTCTGTAGCGTGATGGTGCCGGGTTGCTGTGGGTAGATGGCATTCTCCACCTCATGAGAGCGATAGGCGTCCCAAGAGGTGAATGGGGAAGGCGCTGACGGGAGTTTCGGTTCCGGCAACCGCCCGCCATATGTCGGGTCGTTCCCTGCGTTTGTGGAGCAAAACTGCCCACCCCCTGGACATCCTGCCGGAAGGTGGCAGGGATTGAATTTCAACCAAATCTCTGTATGCCCGTAAGTCTTCTCCAGTGCCGCTTGACGGAATCCCGCCTTGCGCAGCACCTCCAGCGGCGTCATGCCGCGCCGCATCCGCACTGCCGCGAGGCTCAGGGATTTGCCCAGCGCCCAATCCACCAGCGGCGGCTGGCGGAGTTGCGACAGGGCAATCGCCGCCACCGAGGTCTCGCCCCTGGCGACGGCGCGGCAGACGGTTCCCAATTTCTCCAGCATCTCCGCCGGAGCCAGCCCGCGTCGGGCAATCGACAGCAGGGCCAGCACTTGGGTTTCGCGTCCCTCCAATTCCAGCCCATCGTCGGTCAGGGGCAGGATTACCGTACCTTTGCCCAGCACCAGGCCCTTGTCGCACAGCGTCAGAGTCTCGGCCCAATCCGGAGCCGGACGCAGGCCGTATTTCTGGCCGCGCATGAGGGTGTCGAGCTTATAGGGGGAGACGCCATCCTTCAGCAGGCGGTTGGCTTCGGCCACCTGATCCTCGGTCTCGGCCAGCGGAGCCGGCAGGCTGCTGAGAATCTGTTCGACTTCCCGCAGGCTTCGCGGCAGCGCGCCAAAGGCGCTGACGAACTGCTTGAGCATGTCGTCATTGATGGAAATGCGTTTTCCGTAAGCCATCGACAGAAGCCGCGATAAGGCGATGGGCTGAGGTTTTTCCACCTCCCAGCAGCCGTTGAAGGCGACGCGGCGGGCAAGAATGATGGATTTACCAATGATAATATCGTCTCCGACCAAGCGGGGGCGATTCGGTTGGCTGGTGCTGGCGCTTTGGAACATGGCGAGGCTCCGATAACGATGCTTCGGAACGTATAGTGAACATGCGTCGAGAGGTCAATTTAATTCGCAAATTTTACGAATTTTGGTATTGTGAGGCGGGTGTTTCCTGACTCATTCTCTTGCATCTGGGGGGTGGTTTGTGTATAGTCCCCGCCTTCTTGCTCCTTGCCGGCATGGTGCCGGCTATGCCCGCATGCCTTCGACATGGGCCTGATGGGAAGAGACAAGCCGTAAGGAGTTCACATATGTCGCTGTATGAATGCGTGGTCATCGCGCGTCAGGACATCGCCGCCCAGCAGGTGGAGACCCTGACCGACGAACTGGCCAATATCCTTTCCGCCCTGGGCGGTCAGGTCACCAAGCGCGAGTATTGGGGCCTGCGCAACATCGCCTATCGCATGAAGAAGAACCGCAAGGGTCACTACGTGCTGTTCAACATCGATGCGCCTTCCGCCGCCGTCAAGGAGATGGAACGCCAGATGTCGCTGAACGAAGACGTCATCCGCTTCCTGACCATCCGCGTGGAAGAGCTCGAGGAAGGCCCGTCGGCCGTTCTGCAGAGCAAGAACCAGCGTGACGAGCGTCCCCGTCGTGAAGACGGCGAGCAGCGTCCCCGCCGCGAAGGCGGCTATGGCCGCGGTCCCCGCGGTAGCGAAGGAGTTGAGGCATGAGCACCGAGACCCGTACCCCCGGCGCCCCCCGCGCTGCCGGTGGCGGCGCTCCGCGCCGTCCGTTCTTCCGCCGCCGCAAGACCTGCCCGTTCTCGGGCGAGGGCGCGCCGAAGATCGATTACAAGGACATCAAGCTGCTGCAGCGCTTCATCTCTGAGCGCGGCAAGATCGTCCCGAGCCGCATCACTGCGGTTTCGGCCAAGAAGCAGCGCGAGCTGGCCCGTGCCATCAAGCGTTCCCGCTTCCTCGGTCTGCTGCCCTACGTGGTGAAGTAAGGCTCGAACAGGAGAAAGAACATGGAAGTCATCCTGCTCGAACGCATCGAGAAGCTGGGCCAGATGGGCGACACCGTGAAGGTGAAGCCCGGTTTCGCCCGCAACTACCTGCTGCCCCAGAAGAAGGCCCTGCGCGCCACCCCGGCGAACCAGGCCCGCTTCGAATCCCAGCGCGCCCAGCTGGAAGCCGCCAACCTGAAGCGTCGTGAAGAAGCTCAGGCCGTGGCCGCCAAGATGGACAACCTGGCCATTCTGATGATCCGTCAGGCTGGCGAGGGCGGCATGCTCTACGGTTCGGTTTCCGGTCGTGACGTCGCCGACGCCATCAAGGAAGCCGGCTTCACCGTCGAGCGTCGCCAGGTCAACCTGGACACCCCGATCAAGAGCCTGGGTTCGTACCCGGTTCGCGTCTCCCTGCACCCCGAGGTTTCGGTGACCGTCGTGATCACCGTCGCCCGCTCGCAGGAAGAGGCCGAGCGCGCCGCTAAGGCCGCCGAGGTCGAGGAAGAAGAAGAAGTCGTCGAGGAGGTCGAAGAGGCCGCCGAGATCACCGAGGAAGAAGAGGCCTAATCGGCCCGATCTTTTCGGTCAGGACTTTGAACGCGCATCCTGGGTTTCCCAGGGTGCGCGTTTGCGTTTGGGGGTGTTTTTCGATGTCATGCGCGGACTTGATCCGCGTATCCACGCGCTGCCATCCGGGATGATCTCGGGCTGATTTCGTGGATGGCCGGGTCAAGCCCGGCCATGACGGATTATTGGTTGGCCTGTGGGTTCCCGGACCGGCAAAAGTTATCCCCGAAGTTCACAGGCAAGTTTTCCCGTTATCCACAGCCTGTGCAAGGCAGCCTAGACGCATTGCCTCTGCCCAGCGGTGACGGCTTCTGTTAGCATCGCCGCCATGCTGTCACCTTTGCCTATTCCCGACCCGTCCGCCGCGCCCGAACGCACGCCGCCCCATAATTACGAGGCCGAGCAAGCCCTGCTGGGCGCCATCCTGGCGAACAACCGCACCCTGGAACGGGTGACCGAATTTCTGCGCCCGGAACATTTCGCCGATCCGGTGCATGGCCGCATCTATGACGCCTGCCTGTCGCTGGCGGCGCGGAACCAGATCGCCAACCCGGTGACGCTGAAGACCTATCTGGGCAGCGATGCCGGTCTGATGGAGATGGGGGGCGACGCCTATCTGGCCCGGCTGGCCGCCGCTGCCGTCACCATCATCAATGCCGAAGACTATGGCCGGCTGATCTTCGATCTGCATTTGCGCCGCGAGCTGATCACGGTCGGCGAGGACATGGTCAACGAGGCCTTTGACCCCGACATCGACAATCCCGCCGTCGGTCAGATTGAAATGGCGGAAAAGCGCCTGTTCGATCTGGCTACCGCCGGTCAGGCCGAGGGTGGCTTCAAGCCCTTCAAGACCAGCCTGCTGAACGCCATCGAACTGGCCGAGGCAGCGCATAAGCGCGAAGGCAAGCTGTCGGGTGTCACCACCGGCCTGCGCGATATGGACAAGAAGCTGGGCGGTCTGCATCGCTCGGATTTGCTCATCCTGGCCGGACGCCCGTCGATGGGTAAGACGGCGCTGGCCACCAACATGGCCTTCAACGCCGCCAAGGCCTATCGCACCGAGATTTCGCCCACCGGCGAGAAAAAGGTGACCGAGGGCGCGGTGGTTGCCTTCTTTAGTCTGGAAATGTCCGCCGACCAGCTGGCCGGCCGTATCCTGGCCGAGCGCTGCGAGATCAATTCCCACGCCATCCGCCAGGGCGAGCTGAACCCGTCCGAGTTCGAGAAGCTGGTGGTGGTGGCGCAGGAACTGCACGAACTGCCGCTTTATATCGACGACACACCGGCACTGTCGGTTTCGGCGGTGCGCACCCGCTGTCGCCGTCTGGCCCGCACCCATGGCCTGGGCATGATTGTCATCGACTATTTGCAGCTGCTGCAGGGCACCACCGGCAAGCGATCCGAAAACCGCGTGCAGGAAATTTCCGATATCACCCGCAGCCTGAAGGCCTTGGCGAAGGAGCTTCAGGTTCCGGTGCTGGCGCTGTCCCAGCTGTCGCGTGCGGTGGAACAGCGCGAAGACAAGCGCCCTCAGTTGGCCGACCTTCGCGAATCCGGCTCGATCGAACAGGACGCCGACGTGGTGATGTTCGTCTATCGCGAACAATATTATCTGGAACGCGCCGAGCCGGGCCGCCGTCCGGAAGAGGCCGAAGACAAGTTCAATCAGCGTTACGAAGACTGGCATAAGCGGCTGGCCGAAGTGACCAACACCGCCGAGGCGATCATCGCCAAGCAGCGTCATGGTCCGGTCGGCGCGGTGCGTCTGTTCTTCGACGGCCAGTACACCCGCTTCGGCGATCTGGACAACTGGCACGGCACCGAAATCCCCATGGAATGACCTTGATCATGTCCCCAGCATCCGAACGAGCCGGCGCCGTGTTGTCGGTCGATCTTGCCGCCATTCGCGCCAACTGGCGCATTTTGCAGAACCAGCGCGTCACGCCGGGCCATACGGCGGCGGTGGTTAAGGCCGATGCCTATGGGCTGGGGGCGGCGCGGGTTGCTCCGGCTCTGCTGGCCGAGGGATGTCGCCGCTTCTTCGTGGCGACGTTGGACGAGGCGCTGGCGATTCGCCCCCTGTTGTCCGGCGCCGATCTGGCGGTGCTGGCCGGACCGTTTCCCGGCGGCGAGGCCGAGTTTCTGGCGAACGACATCATTCCCGTGCTGAATTCGCCTGAACAGGTTTTCGCCTGGGCGGCCTTTGCCCATAAGCGATCCCAGCGCCTTCCGGCCTTCTTGCATGTAGATACGGGTATGACCCGCTTAGGGTTGACCCAGTCCCAGGCCGAGGAGCTGGCAGCCGATCGCAACACCCTGGCATCGATCGACCTCAAGCTGGTGATGACCCATCTGGCTTGTGCCGACGAGCCGTCTCACGCGCTGAATCGTCGACAGGTTCAGCGCTTTCAGGCGGCCCGCGCGCTGTTTCCCGGTATCGCGGGATCAATGGCGGCTTCGTCGGGCGTTTTCCTCGGTCCCGATTGGCATGCGGAATGGAACCGTCCGGGCTATGCCCTCTATGGCGGCAATCCCTTGTCGGGCCAGCCCAATCCGATGCGGCAAGTGGTTCGCCTGCAAGGCAAAATCATCCAGGTGCGTGACGTTGACGCCGGAGAGCCCGTTGGTTATGGTGCCACCCATGTTTGCGCCGCTCCGACGCGGCTGGCGGTGGTCGCCGCAGGCTATGCCGACGGCCTGTTCCGCGCCCTGGGAAACAGGGGCTGCGGGACTGTCGGCGGGCAGCGGGTGCCGCTGGTGGGACGGGTCTCGATGGATCTGACCATTTTCGATGTCGGCGCGGTGCCTGTGGATCTGGTGCGGCCCGGCGGCGTGGTCGAACTGATCGGTCCTGGCAACGATATTGATGCGGTGGGGGCGGCTGCCGGCACCATCGGCTACGAGGTTCTGACCTCGCTTTCGGCGCGTTATCACCGTGACTATCTGGAGGGCGCGGGTTCATGAACTTCCTGGCGGTCATTGGCGCCTTCTTCCTTTCGTTCCTGCGCCATACCGGCCGGCTGGCGACCTTCACCGCCGTCGCGCTGTCGCATTGCGTGCGCGGTCCCATCTATTTCCGCCTGATCGGGCGGCAGATGATCGAGATCGGCTATTTCTCGCTGCCCGTGGTCGGACTGACGGCGATCTTCACCGGCATGGTGCTGGCGCTGCAAAGCCATACCGGCTTCGCCCGCTTCTCGGCCGAGGGGGCGGTGGCGACGGTGGTGGTGATCTCGATCACCCGCGAACTGGGCCCGGTGCTGGCCGGCCTGATGGTGGCGGGCCGCATCGGTGCTGCCATGGCCGCCGAGATCGGCACCATGCGCGTCACCGAGCAGGTGGACGCCCTGACCACGCTGGCGACCAATCCCTTCAAATATCTGGTGGCGCCGCGACTGATCGCCGGCATTCTGATGCTGCCCTGTCTGGTGCTGGTGGCCGATATCATCGGCGTGTTCGGCGGGTTCGTGGTGGGGGCCTATAAGCTGGACTATAATCCAGCCACCTACCTGCACAGCACCTGGGAGTATCTGAAGACCCTGGACGTGGTGTCGGGTCTGGTGAAGGCGTCGGCCTTTGGCTTCATCATCACCCTGATGGGCTGCTATAACGGTTACCACTCCAAGGGCGGTGCCCAGGGCGTGGGTCAGGCGACGACCAATGCGGTGGTCTCGGCCTCGATCCTGATCCTGACCTTCAACTATATCCTCACCGCGCTGTTCTTCGACAAATGAGCGCGACCCCCAAAATCCAGCTGATCGACGTGCACAAGGCCTTTGGGCCGAAGAAGGTGCTGGACGGCATCACCGTCGATATCGCCCCGGCCGAAAGCTTCGTCATCATCGGCGGTTCCGGCACCGGCAAGTCGGTGACGCTGAAATGCATTCTGGGGCTGATGAAGCCCGAGCAGGGCAGCATTCTGGTGGACGGCCAGGAAGTGGTGGGCATGAAGCCCAAGGACCGCGAACAGGTGATGCGCAAGTTCGGCATGCTGTTCCAGGGCGCGGCGCTGTTCGACTCGCTGAAGGTCTGGGAAAACGTCGCCTTCGGCCTGATCCAGGGCCAGCGCATGGATCGCCGCAAGGCCAAGGACAAGGCCATCGAGAAGATGTACGCCGTCGGCCTTGGCCCCGATGTCGGCGAACTTTTCCCGTCCGAACTGTCGGGCGGCATGCAAAAGCGCGTCGGCCTGGCCCGCGCCATCGCCACCGAGCCCGAGATCATCTTCTTCGACGAGCCGACCACCGGCCTCGACCCGATCATGGCCGACGTCATCAATGATCTGATCGTCAAATGCGTGAAGGAGTTGGGGGCTACCGCCGTCTCGATCACCCACGACATGCATTCGGCCCGCAAGATCAGCGACCGCATGGCGATGCTCTATCGCGGCAAGCTGATCTGGGTCGGTCCGACCGGCGAAGTCGATAAGGCCGACAATGCCTATGTCGATCAGTTCATCCATGGTCGCGCCGAAGGCCCCATCCAGATGGAACTGCGTCGCTAGATTTTTAATCCGTCATGGCCGGGCTTGACCCGGCTATCCACGAACAGCATCCCAAGCCGTGGAAGCCCGGATCAAGTCCGGGCATGACATGTGGGGAACGAAATAACAGCGGAACAAAAAGTCTTTGGCTAAGCCCTCCACTCGCTATGTCTGCCAGGAATGCGGCGCCAGTTATCCGCGCTGGGCGGGCAAGTGCGAGTCCTGCGGCGCCTGGAACTCGATCACCGAGGAAGAAGCCCGCGAAGCCATGCCCAAGGGCCTTGGCTCGGGTAAGGGCGGGCGCAAGATCGATTTCGTGGCGCTGGAAGGCGTTTCGGCCCCGCCGCCCCGCCGCATCACCGGCATCACCGAACTGGACCGCGTCTGCGGCGGCGGGCTGGTGCCCGGCTCCTGCATGCTGGTGGGCGGCGATCCCGGCATCGGCAAATCGACCCTGCTGCTGCAAGCCATGGCGGCGCTGTCGCATCAGGCTTCATGCGTCTATATCTCGGGCGAAGAGGCGGTGGAGCAGGTGCGGCTGCGGGCCCTGCGCCTAGGCCTTCAGAAAGCGCCGGTGCAACTGGCCTCGGCCACCTCGTTGCGCGATATCGCCGCCAGCCTGGATCATGGCGAACCGCCGGCGGTGGTTGTGATCGATTCGATTCAGACTATGTATTTAGACAGTCTGGATTCGGCCCCCGGCACCGTCGCCCAGGTGCGGGCCTGCGCCGCCGAACTGATCCGCATGGCCAAGCGTCGGGGCTTTACCCTGTTCCTGGTCGGCCATGTCACCAAGGACGGCCAGATCGCCGGCCCGCGCGTGCTGGAGCATATGGTCGACTGCGTGCTCTATTTCGAAGGCGAGCGCGGTCATCAGTTCCGGATTTTGCGGGCGGTGAAGAACCGTTTCGGCGCCACCGACGAGATCGGCGTGTTCGAGATGTCGGATGCCGGCCTGTCGGGCGTGGCCAATCCTTCGGCGCTGTTTCTGGCCGAGCGGCGCGGCAACGTCAGCGGTTCCTGCGTCTTCGCCGGGGTCGAGGGCACGCGGCCGATGCTGGTGGAAATCCAGGCGCTGGTAGCTCCTTCGGCGCTGGGAACGCCCCGCCGTGCGGTGATCGGATGGGACTCCGGGCGGCTGGCTATGATACTTGCGGTGCTGGATGCGCGTTGCGGTCTTGCTTTGGGCGGGAATGACGTATATCTCAACGTCGCAGGCGGCTTGCGTATCGGCGAGCCGGCGGCTGATCTTGCGGTTGCCGCGGCACTGTTGTCTTCGACCACCGACATGCCGGTGGATGCCGAGATGGTGGTGTTCGGCGAAATCGGTCTGTCGGGCGAGGTTCGCGCCGTCAGTCAGATGGATGCCCGCCTGAAGGAAGCCGCCAAGCTGGGCTTTGCACAGGCCTTGGCTCCGGCGGTGAGAAAGCAGGGCGGCGCCAAGACGCCGTCCACGGAAGGGCAGATCGCGGTGCGCCGCATCGGCCATGTGCAGGATTTGGTGGCCTTGTTCCGACCGGCGGGCAAGGGACGAGCTTAAGGGTTGCTGATTTGAACGCTGTCGACATTGCTGTCGTGGTGGTGCTGCTGGCCTCGGGCGTCTTTGCTCTGATGCGCGGCTTCGTCTACGAAGCCCTGGCTACCGCCGGCTGGATCGCCGCCGGTCTGGGCGCCTTTTGGGGGCTGCCCATCGCGCGGCCTATCGTCTCGAAATATATCACCAACCCGACCATGGCCGACATTGCCGGCGGGGTCGCCATCTTCTTGGCGGTGCTGCTGGTCAGCTCGTTCATCACCCACGCGATTTCCCGCACGGTGCAGAAGAGCGCCATCAGCTCGGTGGACCGTTCGCTGGGCTTCGCCTTCGGTCTGGTGCGCGGCTTGGTACTCTGCTCGCTCTGCTTCATCCTGGCGACCAAGCTTTTGGACCCCGAGCCGGATGTGTCGCTGTCGGCCAAGACCCGGCCTTTGCTGGTGACGGGGGCGCGTATCCTGCAGTCCCTGGTGCCGGCACAGCTGGCCTCGGCCGAGGATCGCGCCAAGGAAGCCGCCGACGCCGCCATCCAGGCGCAGCAGGCCAAGGAAATGTATGACCGTCTGAACGCGCCGCGCCCCAAGGGTGCGGATCAGCAGCAGGCCCCCGCCAATTCCCAGCAGCAGCCCGCCCAGCAGCAGGCCCAGCCGGGCAAGGACAACAAGGCTTCCCCCTCTTACGACAACCGCGGCCTTGAGCGGCTGATCGAGACGACGAAATGACGACCCCGGACCCCACCGCCATGGATTTTGAAGAGATGCTGACCACCAACCCCTTCGACGACGACAAGCTCAAGGAAGAGTGCGGCGTTTTCGGCATCTTCGGCCATGCCGGGGCGGCCTCGCATACGGCGCTCGGCCTGCATGCCTTGCAGCATCGCGGCCAGGAAGCGGCGGGCATCGTCAGCTTCGACGGCGACCATTTCCACAGCCATCGCGGCATGGGTCATGTGGCCGACAATTTCGGCTCCGAGGCGGTGATCAAGAAGCTGCCGGGCCAGTTGGCCATCGGCCATGTGCGCTATTCCACCACCGGCGAGACCATGCTGCGCAACGTCCAGCCGCTGTTCGCCGATTTCGAGTTCGGCGGTCTGGCTCTGGCCCATAACGGCAACCTGACCAACGCTCTGGCCATCCGCAAGCAGCTGGTGCGCCGCGGCTGTCTGTTCCAGTCCACCACCGATACCGAGGTGATCGTTCATCTGATCGCCATCAGCCTTTATTCGACGGTGGAAGAGCGGGTGATCGACGCCCTGCGTCAGGTCGAAGGCGCTTACTCGCTGGTCTGTTTGACCCAGGATTCGGTGATCGGCGTGCGCGACCCGCTGGGCATCCGCCCGCTGGTGCTGGGCAAGCTGCCTGACGGCGCTTACATGCTGGCCTCGGAAACCTGCGCCCTGGATATCGTCGGCGCCCAGCTGGTGCGCGATGTCGAGCCGGGCGAGTTGATTATTCTTGACAAGAACGGCCTGCGCTCGGTCAAGCCGTTCGCCAAGACGCCGAAGCGCTTCTGCATTTTCGAGTACATCTATTTCGCCCGTCCCGACAGCGTCATGGAAGGCACCTCGGTCTATGACGTGCGCAAGCGCATCGGCCAGGAACTGGCCCGCGAAAGCCATGTGGATGCCGATGTGGTGATTCCGGTGCCGGATTCCGGCGTGCCGGCCGCGCTGGGTTATGCTGCCGAGGCCAAGATCCCCTTCGAGCTGGGCATCATCCGCAACCATTATGTCGGCCGCACCTTCATCGAGCCGACCGATTCGATCCGCCATCTGGGCGTGAAGCTGAAGCACAATGCCAACCGCGTGCATATCGAAGGCAAGCGGGTGATCCTGGTGGACGATTCCATCGTGCGCGGCACCACCTCGACCAAGATCGTCGAGATGGTCCGTCAGGCTGGTGCTACCGAGGTGCATATGCGCATCTCCAGCCCGCCGACCACCTATTCCTGCTTCTATGGCATCGATACGCCGAAGCGCCAGAAGCTGCTGGCCGCCCGTTATGACCTGGCCGGTATGGCCAAGCTGATCGGCGTCGACAGCCTGGCCTTCATCTCGCTGGACGGCCTCTATCGCGCCTGCGGCGAGAACGGCCGCGACAAGGCGAGCCCGCAATATTGCGACGCCTGCTTCACCGGCGACTATCCCATCCAGTCCGCCGATCATGAAGAGGGCACGGAGCAGGGCCCCTTGAGCCAGCTGACCGGGGGGCACTGAGCCCATGGACGAAGCTGCTGACGAGCCGCGCCGCCTGGAAGGCCGCGTTGCCCTGATCACCGGCGCTTCGCGCGGAATCGGCGCTGCGGTGGCCAAGCGGTTCGCCGCCGAGGGGGCTCAGGTGATCCTGCTGGCCCGCACCCAGGCCGCGCTGGAAGAGGTGGATGACGAAATCCGCGCTGCCGGCGGCAAGGCCACCCTGGTGCCGCTGGACCTGCGCAAGCCCGACGACATTGATCGTATGGGCATGTCGTTGTTCCAGCGTTTCGGCAAGCTGGACATCCTGGTCGGCAATGCCGGCGTGCTGGGCGGCCTGTCGCCGGTCGGTCATGCGGCTTTAAGGGAATGGGACGAGGTGATGGCGGTGAACCTGACCGCCAATATGCGCCTGATCCGCAGCTTCGATCAGCTGTTGCGCCAGTCCGATGCCGGGCGGGCGATCTTCACCACCTCGGGTGTGATCAACGAGCCGCATCCCTTCTGGGGGCATTATGCCGCCAGCAAGGCGGCGCTGGAAACCCTGGTGCTGACCTGGGCGGCGGAAGTCGCGCGGCTGACCAAGCTGAAGGTCAATCTGGTCGATCCCGGCGTGGTGCGTACCCGTCTGCGGGTCGAAGCCTTTCCCGGCGAGGACCCGGCTACCCAGACTCCGCCGGAAGAGGTCGCCGACCTGTTCCTGGATCTGGCGACGCCCGATTGCGCCCATCACGGCAAGATCATTCGGGCGCAGTAAAGACCGCCGCATCAGTGCGGCGGCAGCACCGCGATCGGTTCGGCGTTTTCGTCGGGCCGGTCGTAGGGCAGCATCTCTTCCAGCTTCGGCGTCATCTCGCTGCGCAGATAATTGGCGACACCGGCCCGGAACTCGGGCTTGAAGAAGGCCCAGGTGACGAAGACCCCGCCATGGGGTTCGAAGGTCAGCACGGATTCGGAGTTGCGGGCGAACTCCAGGGCGCTGCCCAGATCGTCGGTGGCGGCGGCGTGAATCCATTCGGGGTGATTGCCCCAATGCCACAGAATATAGACGCCGCCTTCTTCTTGCAGCCCATGCTCGTCAGGATGCAGCGTGAGCAATCGCGGGTAATGGCCGTATTCGTCACGCTCCCAGGGGATCAGGGCCGGCTTGCCGGATGCGTCGGCATCGGTATCGCGCAAAAGATCCAATAAGGACATGGCAAAGGGTCTCCCAACGGTTTTTCCCATCGTCCGGCGGTAAGTACGCCTGTTGACTCTAAGGTGAGCCGGAGACCAGCTTTCCGCAAGAGGGTGGTGGTCCCAAGATAGCCATGGTCCATATGGAAAGTTGACTCCGCCGCTCACTTATGGCGTTCATCCGATAACAAATCACTTACAACCGGAGTGCCTTATAGGTGTTGTTGCCCCATTGCTCGTTCTACTTCCTTCGCCATGGGGTGACGGACCATAACCAACGCCGGGTGGTGATGGGGCAGATGGATATTCCTCTGAACGATACCGGGCGTCGTCAGGCTTTGGCGGCAGGGCGGCTGCTGGCGGCTGCCGGAGTGGATCGTATCGCCGCCAGTCCGCTGGTGCGGGCGCGCGAGACCGCCGAGATCGTCGGCGGTGTCTGCCATGGCTTGGCGCCGGAACTGGTGCCGGATCTGAGCGAGCGCAACTGGGGCGCCTTGACCGGGCGCAGCCATCGCGAGCTGTTCAAGCTTCCCCCTGACGCCACGCCGGAAGGGGCCGAAACGCCCGAGGAATTCAGCCGTCGCATCCTGACGGCGGTGGCGTCCCTGATCCCTCATGACGGCAATCGGCATCCGATTCTGCTGGTGGCCCATGCCGGCGCCTGCCGGGTACTGCGCCGCCATATGGGGCTGGATGACGGGCAGGCTCCGGTGCCCAATGCGGTGCCGGTGTTATTCTCGGCCGAGGAAGACGGCGGCTGGCGCGAGATCAGGGTGGTTTAGGGATTACTCCCACAGCCACGCAGCCCCGCGCACGCCGCTGGAATCGCCATGCATCGGCGGCACCAGTCGGGTCGCCACGGCGTCCGAGAACACCCATTTCCCCCACAGTTGCGGCACGGTGCGATAAAGCCGTTCCATCTTCGACAACCCGCCGCCCAGCACGATCACATGCGGGTCGAGGATATTGATGATATGGGCCAGGGCGCGGGCGAGGCGTTGCTCGTAACGCCGCAGGCTGGCTTCGGATTGCGCATCGCTGGCGGCGGCGATTTGGGCGGCAGTCCAGCCTCGGCCATCGTCGCGGGAGAGGCTGGGGCCGGAGAGAAAGGTCTCGATACAGCCCGATCGTCCGCAATAACAGGCAGGGCCAGGGCGTTCCGAGCCCTCGGGCCAGGGCAGGGGATTGTGACCCCATTCTCCGCTGATGGCGTTGGGGCCGGATAGCGGGCGGCCATTCACCACGATGCCGCCGCCGACGCCAGTTCCTAGGATCACGCCGAAGGTGATGCCGGCCCTCGCCGCCGCGCCGTCGGTGGCTTCCGATAGGGTGAAGCAGTCGGCGTCGTTGGCCAGCCGCACAGGGCGGCCCAGGGCCTCGGCCAGATCGCGATCCAACGGCTTGCCGATCAGCCAGGTGGAGTTGGCGTTTTTCACCAATCCGCTGGCGGGGGAGATGGCCCCGGGAATGCCGATGCCGACCGAGCCTTGCCGGCCCAGCTCGGTCTCGATGACTTCCACCAATCCTTTGATGGTGGCGATGGTGTCGGCGTAAGAGCCGGCCACCGTCTCGACCCGGCGACGCAGAAGGATGGTTCCGGCCTCGTCCAGGGCGGCGGCCTCGGTCTTGGTGCCGCCAAGGTCGATGCCGATGCGCAAGCGGGTCATGGTCGGGGTCATCCTTTGTGGGGTTTGACGAATTCGGCCACCAGCGGCGCATGGTAGCTGTCGGGAGCATTGGCGATCAGGCTGGGTGAAATCAGCTCGTCGCCCAGGGTTTCGTTATGCAGCTCCGCGCCGCGATACCAGCCGAGCAGCCGGCGCGACACCAGGATATGGTCCAGCATCAAGGGGCGGCCATGATGGATCACCGAATGGCGCAGCGAGTCCGGCAGGCTGCGCTCGACTGGGATCAGGCTGCGATGGGCCAACAGGCCGTTGCCGGTATCTTCCTCGTCGCCGCGCAGAGTGCGCACCGGCGCTTCGCGATCCAGCGCGTTCAGATCGCCGCAGACCGCCACCAGGGCCTGCGGATCGGCGGTGAAGATCTGCTCGACCGCCAGCCGGGCCTCCAGCGCCTGACCGGCGGCTTTGATCGAAGCCTGGAAGAATCCTTCGGCCCAGGCCCCCACCGAACACCAGACGCCATGCTGCTTGTGCCCTTCCAGATGGGCGGCGCGGGGGGCGCGTAGGTGCAGATTGAACAGATGCAGAATCTCGCCGCCGTCCAGCTCGATCTCGGCCTTCAGCAGCGGGCGGTCCCATTCCAGCGGCTGCTCGCCCCCGGCTTCGGCGATCTGCGCCAGCCGTGGCGGCGGCACCAGATCATGCCAAATCTGACAGCCAGTGCGGATGGGATGGCGCGACAGGATCACCAGATTGTGATGGTCGGAAAAGCGCTTGCCGCCCCGGTTCAGGCTGACCAGACGGTGATAATGCTGATAGGCGGTGCTTTCCAGCAGGGCGTCGAGAGCGGTCAGATGCCGGGGGCCATGGTTGCTTTCCTCGCTGGCATTGACCTCTTGCAGACAGAGGATATCGGCCCTGAGCCGCTCGAGCTGCGGTCGCAGGACATGAATGCGCTCGCTGAAGGCCTGGGGCTCTTTCAGGCGATCATCCAGATTTTCCAGATTGAAGGTGGCGATGCGGTGATGGCGGCTCATGCTGGTTCCCCGATGGACGATCGGGCCGGAGTTTTCATACTATTGTGCGACGATGGAGGGGGCTTGACCAGTTTCTCTTGAAGTTCCACATGCAAAGACCGAGGGCGGCCTTTCGTCGCCTGGCGAATCGGTGTATCTCTTATTACCAAGGCCTGCTGGACAGCGATGTCGCGGGCATTGGCGGGGAGCGAGGGCGCAAGTGCAATGGAGCGACGCCTATAGAATCGGTGTTCCGGTCATCGACACGGATCACCAGTTGCTGTTCGCCCTGACGGCTCAACTGGCCGAAGCGCGCGAAGAGGGACAGACGCGCGAAGTGGTCGGTAGCGTGATGAATGTGCTGGTCGAATATATCGTCCACCATTTCCGCCGCGAAGAGCGGTTGCTGCAACTGGTCGAATATCCCGAACTGAACGAACATAAAAAAGGTCACCGTCAGTTGACGGGCGACGTGTTCGCCCTGCTGGATCGCTGGCAGGATGGCAAGCACGGCGCGGCTGACGAGCTGGTGTCTCTGATGGACGGCTGGCTGGCCGGGCATATCCTGGGAGTAGACACACGCTATAAGCCTTGGGTAGAAAAGACATTGTCGGACAAAACGGGCGCCAAGGCGGCCGAATCGAACTGGGCAATCCTGGAAATGGACTTCCAGGACTGGGACACCGGGGTGGACGATCAACGGGGCCTTGGGAACTGAGGCGCTGATAACAAAAGCGGATTGAGGGGCCATGGAACAA
>Ga0182039_10000139_pt1 | contig 37849 bp, 32 predicted proteins | sample sta12Can44000111_FD_125975 | JGI IMG/M metagenome (GOLD analysis project Ga0182039, IMG submission 125975) | Lab enrichment of tropical soil microbial communities from Luquillo Experimental Forest, Puerto Rico - statanox.12C.anox.44.000.111 | ecosystem: Environmental > Terrestrial > Soil >...
TGACGGCTCGCAAGTCGCGTTCACGGGCGATTACGACGGGACGCATGGAGTGTTTGTGGTCTCCGCTGCCGGAGGCGAGCCGCGCCGTCTTACTTATCACCCCGCTGACGCTGATGTTCAGGGTTGGACGCCCGACGGAAAGCGGATTCTGTTCAGCTCATTGCGAACCGCATTCGCGAGCGGCGTAATTCAGCTTTTTACCGTCCCCCTGGAAGGCGGTTTTGCAACCCAGGTTCCCCTGGTCAGAGCTGCGGAAGGTTCCATTTCCCCCGACGGCGCGCGCATCGCTTACGTGCCCAACCTGCAATGGCAGCGGGCCTGGAAACGTTATCGCGGCGGGCAAACCAAGCCGATCTGGATCGCTAGCCTTGCTGACTCCAGCGTTCAAGCAAGAATACCGCGGGATAATTCCAATGACTGCAATCCCATGTGGGTCGGCGACACAATTTATTTCCTTTCAGACCGCAATGGCCCGATGAGTCTTTTCGCCTACGATTTGAAGTCGCAGCAGGTGAAGCAGATCCTCAAAAACGACGGATTCGATATCAAGTCCGCCTCCGCAACGGCTGATGCCATTGTCTACGAGCAGTTCGGATCGCTGCATTTGCTGGACCTGCAATCCGGAAAGGACCGCGCGCTGGACATCCGGCCGGTAGCCGACCTGGCAGAAGTCCGCCCGCACTTCCTAAAAATCGAGCCGAAGAGAATTCGCTCCGCGGAAATCTCTCCAACAGGCGCCCGCGCGGTGTTCGGCGTGCGGGGGGAGATTTTGACGGTGCCCGCCGAGAAGGGCGACATTCGCAATTTGACCAACACCACGGACGTGGTGGAGCGCGATCCCGCGTGGTCTCCCGACGGAAAATCGATCGCCTATCTTTCCGATGAGTCCGGCGAATACGCGCTGCACATCCGCGACCAGAGCGGCCTCGGGGAAGTCCGCAAAATCAATCTCGGCAATCCGGCGACTTTTTATTATTCGCCGACGTGGTCGCCTGACTCCAAGAAAATCGGCTACACCGACAAGCGGCTGAATTATTGGTACGTGGACCTCGATAAAAAAACACCAGTGAAAGTGGATACCGACACATACACCGATCCGGCGCACAGCCTGCAAATGGTTTGGTCGCCAGACAGCCGCTGGATCGCCTACACGAAACAGTTGACGAACCATCTGCACGCGGTATTTGCCTACTCGCTCGAACAGACCAAGAGCTTCCAGCTCACGGACGGAATGAGCGACGCGCTCTATCCTGCATTCGACAAGGACGGCAAATATCTGTATTTCACCGCCAGCACGGACGCCGCGCTGAACACCGGCTGGCTGGACATGACCAGCCTCGAACGCCCGGTCACGCGAAATGCCTATGTCATTGTTTTGAAGAAGGATCTTCCTTCGCCGCTGGCGCCGGAGAGCGATGAAGAAAAGGCCAAGGAAGCGGAGAAAGGCGGCAAAGACCAGAAAGGCGAAGCGGATAAAGACAAGGAAAAAGGCAAAGCAAAGGAGGAAAAACCGGTTAACGTGGAGATCGATCTCGAGGCAATCGGCCAACGCATTCTCGCTTTGCCCGTTCCCGCGCGCAATTACGACGGACTTCTTGCCGGAAAGGCCGGCGTCCTATTCCTGGGCGAGGCGCCACCGGTCGATCCCATCGACTTTGACGAGGGCGGGCCGGCGACAAAAATCCACAAGTTCGATCTGAAGACGCGCAAGACGGAGCAGATTCTCGATGGTGTGACCAGCTTTGACGTGTCTTTTAATGGCGAAAAGATGCTGTACGCCAGGCAGAACCAGTGGTTTATTACGCCGGCGGAGAAGCCCGCCGAAGGGCCTCCGCCGCCGGGCCAAGGCGGGCCGCTGAGACTCGACTCCATGGAGATTTATGTCGCCCGCGCGCCGAGTGGAAGCACATGTACGATCAAGTGTGGCGCGACGAACGCGACTTTCTCTACGATCCCGGCCTGCACGGACTTAACCTGGAAGCCGTCAAGAGGAAATACGAACCCTTCCTCGACAACATTGCGACGCGTGATGATTTGAATTATTTGTTCACGGAGATGTTGGGGAACATCACCATTGGCCATATGTTCGTCGGCGGAGGCGATGTTCCGGAACCCAAGCGCGTTAAAACGGGACTTCTTGGTGCGGACTACTCCGTTGAGAACGGCCGCTACCGCTTTACGCACGTCTATGACGGCGAGAACTGGAATCCCAAGCTTCGCGCGCCGCTCACCCAGCCCGGCGTGAACGTGCATGCGGGAGACTACTTGCTCGCCGTCAATGGCCGGGACGTTCGCCCGCCGGCCGATGTTTACAGCTTCTTCGAAGAAACTGCCGGCAAACAAGTGGTGCTGAAAGTTGGCGCAAGGTCCGACGGGAGCGGGTCGCGCGAGGTGATCGTCGTTCCGGTGGACGACGAATCCTCGCTGCGAAATTATGCATGGATTGAAGGCAATCGCCGCAAAGTGGACGAGCTAACCGGCGGCCGCGTGGCGTACGTCTACTTGCCCGATACCTACGCGGGCGGCTACACGAACTTCAATCGCTACTACTTCGCGCAGGTCGGCAAGGACGCGGCCATCATCGATGAGCGTTACAACGGAGGCGGAGACATCGCTGACTACATCATCGATTATCTGCGACGACCGCTGCTGAGTTACTGGAACATGCGCGAAGGCAAAGACATCACCACGCCCATCGAGGCGATTTTTGGACCCAAGGTGATGATTATCAACGAAATGGCGGGTTCGGGGGGCGACGCTTTGCCCTGGATGTTCCGCAAGACCGGCATCGGTCCGCTGGTGGGTAAGCGCACGTGGGGCGGATTAGTGGGGCATTACACCAATCCTGCCGATTTACTGGATGGCGGCTTTACCGGAACGCCCGACCTAGCTTTCTACAACCCCAATGGAACTTGGGATGTGGAAAACCACGGTGTGCCACCCGATGTCGAAACGGAATTGGATCCGCAGGCCGCGCGGGCGGGGCATGACTCGCAATTGGAAAGGGCCGTGGAGGTGGTGATGGATTTGTTGAAGAAGAATCCGCTTCCTCCGGCACCGCACCATCCAGCGTTTCCGAACTATCAGAAAGCCGGCGCAAACTAGCGCGCCTTTGACGGGTCGTTTCTGAGCTGCCGCGGGACGCGCCAAACCGCTTGCCCAAAACTCAATAGGAGACTCGCCCCGACCCCATGCGGGAAGTGTTCACAAAAGGCTTAGCGGATCCATGTCCACAAGCACGGAGGTTTGGGGAATCTCCTTTCTGTCGCAATACTCGAGAGCACCGTTGAGAAGCGTCGTCAGCACGGAGCGCTTCTGAGACTTCAGCAGAAATTGGAAGCGGTGTTCGCTTTTCAGCCGGGCGAGAGGTGCGGTCGCTGGTCCGAGAATGCGAACCTTCTCTCCGTCATGAGGCGAGAAATACTCGGAGAGTTGACGCGACCAGCCTATGACTTGCTCTAGCCGGGCGCCCCGGACAATCACGTTCGCCAACGAAGCGAATGGCGGGTAAGCCATCATGCGGCGGAAATGCAATTCCCGTTCGAAGAAAGAAGTGTAGTCCTGTTTGACGGCGTCCTGGATCGCGTAATGCCCGGGATAAAAGGTCTGGATGAGCACGCGGCCGGCAAGTTCACCACGGCCCGCCCGGCCGGCCACTTGAGTGAGCAACTGAAAGGTGCGCTCGGCAGCCCGAAAATCCGGCAAGCTGAGCGAGGAGTCGGCGCTGACCACGCCAACCAGGGTCACGCGCTGAAAATCGTGCCCTTTGGCGAGCATTTGCGTGCCGACGAGAATGTCCAGCGCGCCGCCCGCAAACGCCCCGAGCGTTTGCTGATACTGGCGCTTGGTGCGCGCGGTGTCGCGGTCCAGCCGCGCGATGCGGGCGCCCGGAAATTCCTTGCGCAGGCGTTCTTCCAGATGCTCCGAGCCCTCGCCGAAAAAATAAATGTATTGCGACTGGCACTTGGGACAGCGTTTTGGAATCGCCTGAATGGCACCGCAGTAGTGACATTCCAGCCGGTTGCGCTGCTTGTGATGCGTCATGGAAATGCTGCAATTGACGCATTCGACCGAAGTGCCACAACTCCGACACAGCACCGACCAGGAGTATCCGCGGCGATTAATCAGCACCAGCGCTTGTGTTCCGTTCGCAAGACATTCCTGAATGCCTGCATGCAATTTCGAGGAAATCGGACTGGCCTGATGCGTCTGCTGAAATTCTTCGCGCAGGTCCACAATTTCCACCCGAGCGAGAGAGCGGTCTCGGACGCGGGAAGTGAGCGTCAATAATTCGTATTTGCCGTTCCCCGCGTGATAATAGCTCTCCATCGACGGGGTTGCCGAGCCCAGCAGCGCCACGGCATTTTCCATTTTCGCCCGCACGATGGCCACGTCGCGTCCGTGATAGCGAGGTGTTTCTTCCTGCTTGTAGCTGGTTTCCTGCTCTTCGTCGACGATAATCAAGCCGACGTTTTCAAGCGGAGCAAAGATTGCGGACCGCGTGCCGACAACGACGCGCGCGTCACCAATTCGAACACGCCACCATTCGCGCGCGCGTTCCGCATCGGTCAGCGCGGAATGCAATACCGCGACGCCTTCGAAACGCCCGCCAAACCACGAGCGGCACTGCCGGCCAATCCACAGCGTCAAAGCGATTTCTGGCACGAGGACAATGGCGGTTTTTCCGCGCGTGAGGGTATCCTGCACGGCCCGCAGGTACACTTCTGTCTTCCCGCTTCCGGTGACGCCGTGAAGCAACTGCACGCCAAAAGCGCACAGTTCCAATCGCGCGCGGATCGCTTTTAAGGCGGCCTCCTGCTCGGCATTGAGCTCGTGAGCCGACGGCGTGTAGCCGGCGTCGAAGGGATCCTCGGCAGGGTCCAGCGGTTCTTCCCAGCTCTCGAGCAAGCCCTCGCGCAGCATGCGCTCGACTAAAGATCGCGCGGCATTCGCAAGCCGCAAAAGTTGCGGCAAGGGAAGCGGACCACGCTCCCTTTCGAGCAACATGCGAATCCTTTCTTCTTTTTCGGCGAGCGGTTTATCCGCGTGGTTGCCAGCCCCGTTCCAGGCGACTACCCGCTGTGTCTTTCGTTTTTTCGCCTGCATGCTCTCGCGAATTTCGATGAGGCCAAGACGCTGGAGTTTTTGGAGGGAAGAAACATCGGGCCCCGGCTTCGCCCGCGGTGTCAAGCGAATTGCGCCCTTCTTCTCTTTCAGCATCGCAAGAAACGCGGTCTCGGACCCCACCAAGCCGTGCGACAGCTCGCCGCCACTGAGACTCTCCGAGGCCGCGTGTCCAGCCTCGGTCAAAACGATTTGCCGCTGCAATTTCAATTCGGTGAGCGGTGGGGTCATGGCCCGAACGACGTCGCCGATGGGTGCGAGGTAGTAGTGGGCGATCCAGTTTGCGAGTTCAATGAGCTTCTGCGTAAGAGCAGGAAAAATATCGAGCACGCGCGCGATTTCCCGGAGCTTTGCGCCTTGGGGAGCGTTTTCGACGAATTCCACGACAACGCCGACAAGCGACTTCTCGCGAAAGGGCACAAGCACGCGACTGCCGGGCTTTACGGTGCCGCGCATGGTCTCCGGCACGGCGTAGGTGAAGGTCGTTCGCAACGGCAGCGGCAAGGCCACGTTGCAGAGGGAGCAAGTCATCGCTCCGAGTAGTGTATCAGCAGGGCGTGGTCGCAGAAGTCTTAAGTCCCGAGTCGTAATTTTCAAGCGAAAACTGGATTCTTGGTGGCGGAACTGATGGGCCGCACTCACACACGGTGGTCCTTCCCCGTGTCTTTGTTGCGGTTACACGACGCCTATGTGCTGATTAGGAAGATGCCTCCAAATATCGTGGCGATTCCAGCCCATTGCCAGCGCGAAATGTGCTCGCGTAGAAAAATGGCGGCAAGACCCACGGTAACCGCTCCATAGAGCGAACCAAGGACGCTGATGACCGCCACGTGTTCCATTTCCAGGCCGCGATTGCTCAATACAAAGGCCAGCGTATCAAACGTGCCCATGCCGAAAGCCATCCAACGCACGCGGCCGCGAGGAAGATGCATGGGTTGCGCTGCGGAGAAAATCACCGCGGCCGTCAGGAAGGAACTAGTCAGGCGAATCATCCATACGGCTTGGACGGCGCCGAGGCGGGGAACGATGCGAATTCCAAGCAGCCAAAACAACAATCCGAATCCGACGGCGGCCACAATCGCGAAGCCCGTGCCGCGCGTATTCGCGTTCGTAGGCTCGGGAGAATTCTCGTCGCCGGCGTGTTCTCCGCCCGCTACAACCACCACGCCAAGCAAGATAAGCACGACGCCAAGAGAGCGCGCGGCGGAAAGGTGATCTCCACCGAGCCAGGAAAGAGTCAGCGTCAACGCGGGATAACTCGCGGAAAGCGGAGCGACCACGGCCATCTTCCCGATTTCAAAAGAGCGATAGAGGGAAAGCGTGGCACAGGCGTTGAGAAGGCCGGCGAGGAATCCCCAGGCCCACGGCTGCCATCCCGAACCGTCGGCAAGGTGCCCCCAGCCACCGAGCCACCGCATGAAGATCGTGAGAAGCAGCAAGCCCGTAAACTGCATGTAAAACATGGTGCGGAGCGCGCCGATGCGGTGTGTGGAGAAGCGCGCCACGAAATCAGCGCCGCCCCAGGTTAGTGCGGTTACTAACCCCAGCAGGATGCCCATGGTGGCCTAAGCAGGCTTGCCTTTTCTTGCTTGGAGACCTAGGACCACCATCACTTTCTGGAGGTCCTTCCAGACCTCGCCCTTTGCGTTGGGGTTGCGCAGGAGGTAGGCGGGATGGTAGGTGGCCATCAATTTGCTTCCTCGATAGTCGAGCCATTGGCCGCGGAACTGGGAAATCCCGCGGTTGGTTCTGAGGAGTGTTTTGGCTGCGACGGCGCCCAGGCAAACAATGACCTTGGGCGCGATGACTGCCAGTTGCCGCAACAAGAAAGGCGAGCAGGTGCTGACTTCGTCGTCTTCGGGCGTGCGATTCTCCGGCGGGCGGCATTTCACCACGTTGCAAATGTAAACATCTTTGCGCTCGAGCCCCATGGCTTCGATCATCTGCGTGAGAAGTTTGCCGGCGCGCCCGACAAACGGAAGTCCCTGGGCATCTTCGTCCGCGCCCGGCCCCTCTCCGACGAACACCAGTTCGGCTTTGGGATTGCCGTCGCCGAACACGATGGTGTGTCGGTGTTTATAAAGCTTGCAGCGGGTACACTCGCCCAAATCTTCGCGAACACGCAAAAGCGTGTCGCCCGCGATTTTGTCGGCGGCTTCGAACAGAGAAGGTCCTGGCGCAGCGGGCAACGGCAGGGGCGGCACTTTCGAAGGCCCTGTAGAAGCAACCTTTGGTAACCCCGGCCTGAGAGGGATTTTCGGCAAAGCAGGCTCCTGGTGGGCGATTTGCGTCGGGCGCACGGGATGTTCCACTGATTCGACCGGCTTGCCTTGTTGCAAGATTGCTTCCGGGCGGCGATCTCGGTAAAAGAAGCGGATGCCCAGATCTTCGTAGAAAGCCAACCGCTCGGCTACTTTCTTCCGAAGATTTTCTGGGATTTGCCCGGGCATGGAGGTCAGAGGTTCGAACGCCGGGCGGCGGGAGAGGGGAGCACCGCGCGCAAGCGCACGACTTCGTCCAGGATGCGCTCGGCCACCTCGCTCTTGGGCATTTTGGGCAGAGCGAGATCCCGGCCATCGCGGGAGAAGAGCGTGACCACATTCGTGTCGTGGTCGAAACCGGCGCCTTTGGCGGTGACGTCGTTCGCCACGATCAAATCGGCGTTCTTAGAAACGAGCTTTTTCCGCGCATTCTCCGCCACGTGATCGGTTTCCGCCGCGAAACCGACGACAATCTTTTGGCCCTTGTGCTTCGCCACTTCCGTGAGAATGTCGGCGGTCGGTTCCAGAGAAATAGCCAGCGGCGCATGGCCTTTCTTGATTTTCTCCGGGCGAAGCTCCGCAGGCCGGTAGTCCGAGACGGCTGCCGCAAGGATGGCAGTCGAAGCCTCGGGAAAACGATCCGCGACAGCCCGACGCATTTCTTCCGCGGTGCGCACGTCTACACGTTCCGCGCCCGCGGGCGTTTCCAGCATCACGGGTCCGCTGATCAAAATCACTTTTGCGCCGCGCTTCGCGGCAGCTTCGGCAACCGCGTAACCCATCTTGCCGGACGAGCGATTGGTGATGTAGCGAACCGGATCGAGGTCTTCGCAAGTCGGACCGGCGGAAACGAGAACCGTTTCCCCTTCCAGGTCCCGTCGCGCTTTGGTGACTTCGTAAACCGTGGCAAGAATGTCTTCCAGCCCGGCAAGGCGGCCCGGGCCGGTCATACCACAGGCAAGGTAGCCCTCATCCGGTTGAACGATTTTCACGCCGCGCGCACGCAGCGTTCCCACATTTTCCTGAGTGGCGGCGTGATTCCACATGTTCACATTCATGGCCGGAGCGATCACCACCGGAGCCGTCGAGGCCAGATACAGGGTAGTGAGGAAATCGTCCGCAACGCCGTGCGCGAATTTGGCGATGATGTCCGCCGTAGCTGGGGCTATCAAAAGAAGATCCGTGCGCTGCGCCACCGCAATGTGTTCAATGGCGCTTTCGAGATTGGCGCCTCCGCCCAAGGAATCACCGAAAAGATCGGTAATCACTTTTTGTCCGCTCAGTGCGGCAAAGGTGAGCGGGGTCAGGAACTCCCGTGCGGCGCGCGTCATCACCACGTGGACGCTGTGACCCTCCTGTTGCAGGCGGCGCACGAGCTCGGCGGCTTTGTACGCCGCGACCCCGCCGGTGACACCCAATGTGATTCGCATTTCTGCTTTCCCGCTAGCCGCTAGCCGCTACTTCTTTCGCTTGTTGCCGTCCTTGTCTTCGTCGACGGAGGTCGCCTCGGGAACATCGAATTCGAGCAAACCCTGCTCCAATTCCTCGCCGGCGACTCGCGTGGCTTTCTGTGTCCTGGGGTTTTCAATCAACGGAGGCGCACCCGCCATAATCTGCCGCGCCCGCCTGGCCGCAAGCACCACGTAGGCAAACTGGCTCTCCGGAGCTTTCGTCTGCACGGTCATCAATTCTTTCCTCCAAACGATGCCAGAAGTTTCTGCACTCGGTCCCGGCAGCGCGTGCTGCTCGAGCGCAAAGCCGTCACAATGGCCTGCGCCTCGCGTCCCGCGCGCTCCACGTCATCATTTACCACGCAGAAATCATAATACTTGCCAAAAGCGGCGATTTCATCCCGTGCCTTGGCAAGCCGCCGCGCAATCTCTTCATCGGAATCCTGCCCGCGGCCGCGCAACCGGCGCTCCAGCTCTTCCCTCGAAGGCGGTAAGATGAAGATCGCCACCGATTCGGGAAGCTTTTCCTTGACCTGCGCCGCTCCTTGAACGTCGATCTCCAGTACGAGGTCAAGACGTCGTTTGCGCGATTCTTCCAGCCACTTCTTCGGCGTCCCGTAGGAATATTTTCCAAAGACGCGGGCATATTCGAAGAACTCGCCCCGCGCCACCATGCCGTCGAATTCCGCCTCTGACACAAAATCATAGCATTTCCCGCTTGACTCAGTCGCGCGGCGCGGCCTGGTAGTACAGGAGATCGAAGGCATGGTGCCGGGCAGCTCGAGAATCTTTTGCACCAAGGTCGATTTTCCAGAGCCCGAAGGCCCCGAGACAATCAACACCAGCGGCACGTTGCCTGTCTCCGCGCTCATTCGATGTTCTGTACCTGTTCGCGCAGTTTTTCGATTTCCGCCTTGACCTCCAAGGCCAAACCGGTAATCGCCAGCGCTTCGCTCTCCACCCCGGGCGTCTTCGAAAGCATCGTGTTGGCCTCGCGATGCATCTCCTGCAGCAGAAAATCCAGCTTCTTGCCAAGCTCGCCCGCGCCATCCAGCAACTTTGTGAACTGCTGCAGGTGGCTGCGCAGGCGGTCCAATTCTTCACTGATGTCGCTGCGTTCAGCAAGCAGAGCCGCCTCCTGCGCCAGACGCGCCTGATCGATGGTTGTTCCTCCGAGCAATTCCTTGAGACGCGTTTCGAGACGCCGCGCAAAGGCCGGACGGAGCGAGGCGGCCAGTCCGCTCACCTGCTCGACCTCCCCGGCGATGCGTGCCAAGCGGTCGCGCAGTTCGGCAACCAGATGCTTGCCTTCCTCCCGGCGCATCTCATCCAGTTTGGAGAGGGCTTCGCGCAGGCAGATTTCGAGCGCCTTCCCCAGCTTTTCCTGGGCGTCCACCTCCTCCGGGACGGCGCCGTTGACTCCGGCGATTACACCCGGAAGGCGCAGCAAGGAGACCACGTCCATTTTTCCGGCCGCCCGCGTTCCACGCATGAGCGACTCCGCTGCGCGCAGATAGGCCTGCGCAAGTTCCTTGTTGACCTGAACGGGCGCAGCCGTTCCCGGTTCTGCGTTGACGTAGATTTCCAGATGACCACGGTGAATGCGCTCGCGCACGATTTGGCGCAATCGCAAGTCATAAAGATCAAAACCCTCCGGCAAGCGCATCTTCACATCAAGAAACCGGTGGTTCACGCTTTTGACGGTCACGCGAACGGCCCAGCCATGCTTTTCGTGGCGCGCCTGCGCGTAGCCGGTCATGGACACGCACTCGGGCTGCTTCGCATTGGTTGTGCGCTTTTCGCTCATGAGCGGTTCTGCGGGGACTCCAGGTTGGTGGGCGCCGCTTGTGCGGGGGTGAGCATGTCGTCTTCGGCAAACTGCAGGTCGTGCAGCCGCGCGTAGATGCCGCCGCGGGCGATCAATTCATTGTGCGTGCCGCTTTCGCGAATCTGGCCGTCCTCCAGCACGAGGATCTTGTCGGCGCGCCGGATGGTCGCCAGGCGGTGCGCAATGACAAAGGTGGTTCGCCCCACCATCAAATTCGCGAGGGCTTTTTGCACGTAGAGCTCGGATTCCGCATCAAGCTCCGACGTGGCTTCGTCGAGAATAAGAATTGGCGAATCCTTGAGAATGGCCCGCGCGATAGCGATCCGTTGGCGTTGCCCCCCGCTCAGCCGCGTTCCGCGTTCTCCAATGACGGTATGGAAGCCGTTTGGCAGCGCCAGGATGAAATCCTCGGCCAGCGCGGCTTGTGCGGCACCGATGACTCTTTCTTTGGAAACGTTGGTGAGCCCGTAACAAATGTTGTTCCACACCGTGTCGTAAAACAGGATGTTTTCCTGGGTGACCATCGCGATTTGCTCACGCAACGACTTGATCGTGACGTCGCGGATATTCACGCCATCAATCCGAATGTCGCCGCAGGTAGCCTCGTAAAGCCGCGGCAACAGGTTTACCAGCGTGGTCTTCCCGGCGCCGCTCGAGCCCACCAGAGCAATGACTTCTCCGCACCGCGCCTGGAATTGAATCCTTTCCAAAACCGCCCCGGATTCGCTGTCGTAGGCGAAGCCGACATTTTCGAAGATGATCTCGCGCGAGAAGGGCGGGAGCGGCTTCGCGCCCGGCACCTCGCTTACCTCTTCCGGCTGGTCGAGATAAGCGAATACTTTGGAGCTCGCGCCCAAGGCGGCTTGAAACTGCTGGTAAATGTAGCCAATGCGCTTGATGGGCATGTAGGAATTGAACATGGCGTAGATGAAAGCAAGAAAGACGCCGGAGGTCATCAAGCCGTGCTTGATTTCATCTCGCGCATATAACAACAGCAAGGGAATAATGATGGCCCCGAGGAGGTCCATCAGTGGTCCGGTGGCCGCCGCGGCTCGCACCCAGCGCATGTTTTCCCGCAAAAGCCTGCGGGCTGCCTCGCGGAACTTCTTGCTTTCAAATTCCTCCATGCCAAAGGCCTTAACCACGCGGTTTCCGCTGACGGTTTCCTGGAGAATCTGGCTTAAGTCCCCGAGGCGCGTTTGGCTGTTTTCGGAAGAGCGCCGAATTTTTCCGCCAAATTTGTTGACCGGCAGGACCACCAAGGGAAGCAAGACCGCGGCGCCAAGTGCCATCTTCCAATTGAGGTACACCATCACGCCAACAAAAACCAGAAAGGTGAAGCCTTTCTGAAATATGTCTGCTAGATAGTCGCTGAGCACCAGGCGGGCTCTTTCCACGTCACTAATCACCGTAGAAATGACCCGGCCGGTGGGATGGTGTTGAAAAAAGCCAATGGGCTGACGAATCAGCCGCGCATAGACCTGGTTTCGCAATTCGGTGACCGCCGCCTGTCCAACGTGCTGGATCTGCGTGGCCCCCAGGTACTCGGCCAGAGCCTTCGAGATGAAAAGAACAATCAGCGAGATGGAAAAGATTGGCCAAACGTTGTGGAATGGCGGCTGCGGGAAGAAATCGTTCAGGTAGATGACCCGGTGAGTTCCGGGTATGGTACCAAGCGGCAAAAGGGAGCTCGTGGCTCCTGGGTTCAGGACAAAATCCAGCGCCAGCTTGACCATCAACGCCACTAAACCTTCGGCGACCGCCACGAAAGCGACCAAAAGAATCCCCAACGCTAGCCGGATAGAATACGGCCGCACATAGCCAAGCAAGCGCTTCAATTGTGGCGGCAGCGACAAAGCCACTTCCAGCCCCCTTGAGTTTCTCTCCCGTTACGCTATTCGCCGCGCAGAAGCATGTCAAGCTTCGTGGCGCGGCTGTCGGGCAAACGCCATACTCGGGCTATTTCTCGATGTCGCGGTGCACAGCCTTCGCCGAATAACCACGCTTCTCCAGGGCCTTTTCAACCGATTCCGCCAGCATCACCGAGCGATGTTTTCCCCCAGTGCACCCGAAAGCAATGGTCAGATAGCTCTTGCCCTCGCGAATGTAATGCGGAATCAAATAGGTCAGCAGGCTTTCGATGCGGCGCAAAAATTCGCCGGTTTGCGGAAAGGATCGGATGTATTGGCGGACTTTTGGGTCCGTGCCGTTGTACGGGCGCAAGCGCGGAACAAAATGCGGGTTGGGCAGAAAGCGCACATCAAAGACCAGATCCGCATCGGAAGGCACACCGTAGCGATAGCCAAAGCTGACCACCGATACCAGCAACGGGCGCGTGTCGGGATTTTTGAAGCGGGTGGTGACAAAATGACGCAGCTCGTGCACATTGAACTGTGTGGAATCGATGACCACATCAGCCAGTTTTCGTATAGGCTCCATCAGCGCGCGTTCATGGCTCAAACTTTCGCGGACCGAGTAATTCTTTCCGAGCGGGTGCGGACGACGCGTCTCGCTGTAACGCCTAAGCAGCGCATCTTCGTTCGCCTCGATGAAAACCAGCGTGATGGGATGATCTCGTTTGAGGTGTTTCAGCAGTGCCGGCAGCTTTTCGAGTTGCAAGCCCTCGCGCGCATCCACGAGCAATGCCGCTCGCGCAAAGTCGCCTTCGCCGGCGGCATGAAGTTCGGCAAAGATAGGGATGAGGTCTACCGGAAGGTTGTCCACACAATAGAACCCCATGTCCTCGAAAGCGCGGAGCACAGTGCTTTTTCCCGAGCCGGAGAGACCGGTGAGGATGACGAGTTGCCGCGTGTCCCGTCGGGTTCGCGTGGGCGGCTTCACAGGCGAGCAGCTCAGCTTTTTACACGACGCTGATGGGTGCTGGGGATGCGCATATCTTCACGGTATTTTGCCACCGTGCGCCGCGTGACGTGGATTCCGGCATCATCCAGCTTCTTGGCGATTTGCTCGTCGGTAAGCGGTTTCGAGCAATCCTCTTCTTCGATCATTTTCTTGACCAGCCGCTTCAACGTCAGCAACGACATCCCGCCGCCTTCCGGCCCGTTCACCGATTCGCTGAAGAACGAGCGAAGCTCCAGAACGCCTTGCGGCGTGTGCGCGTATTTGCTGGCTACGGCGCGGCTCACCGTGGAGGGGTGCACGCCGACTTCCTCCGCAACTTCCTTGATCATCATGGGCTTGAGCGCGTCGGGACCTTGATCCAGAAATTCGCCTTGCCGCGCGATAATGGACTGGCACACGCGCAGAATGGTGTGCTTGCGCTGCTCGATGTTTTTCATCAGCTGTACGGCGGCGGTAAAACGTTCCTTGACGTAATTGCGGACGTCACGGTCGGCGGCATCCTTGACCAGCAAGCGCCGATAGGTCGGACTCAAGCGCAGCTGCGGCATGTCGTCTTCGTTAAGGTACGCCTGCCATTGGCCATCCACTTTGCGGAAGTACACATCCGGCTCGACCAGCCGCGGTTCGCTTTTGTTGTAGCGCAGCCCGGGCCGTGGATCGAGTTTCTTGATGACGTCGATCGAGCGCTTCACCACTTCCAGCGGACGGTTCAGCGCTCGCGCAATTTCTTTGAGCTGGTTGGATTGCACTTGCTTGAGATGTTCGGAAACAATTTGCTGTGCCAGAGTGTTTTGCGGATCGAAGGCTTTCAATTGCAGCCACAGGCACTCGCGCAAATCGCGCGCGCCTACCCCGATCGGATCGAATTCCTGAACCACCGCCAGCGCGTCGTCCAGGTCGTCCTGGGAATATTTCCCCTTTTCCGTGAGCTCTTCGGGCGAGGCCGTCAGATAGCCGTTCTCATCCAGGTTGCCGATGATGTTTTCCGCGACTTGGCGGACCGCGTCTGAACAAATCGTGACGCTCAATTGCCATTGGAGATGCTCGGTCAGACCGGTCGGTGAAGAAAGGAACTTTTCGAACGAAGGCCTCTCGGAAACCTCGCGTTCCTGCGACTGGCCCCCGTCGCCGCCGGTATCGAGGTATTGGTTAAAGAACGTGCCGACGTCGAACTCGTCGAAAGGATTCGGTTCCGGCTTCTCCGGAACTTTCTCGGTTTCTTCCTTTAGGAAATTTTCGTCGCTGTAATTGTCGGCCTGGGTGGGCTCTTCGCTCTGCTCTTCGAGCACCGGGTTGGCGATCATCTCCTGATTGATCATTTCCTTCAGCTCGAGTCGGTTCAGCGCCAGGACGCTGACCATTTGGACAAGGCCGGGCGTCAGAATCTGCTTCTGCGCGACCCTGAGGTTTAGTTTGAGTCCCTGCCAAGCCATCTACGCGCTCGTCTCTTCGCACGCCCGAGTCAATTGAGCCGGAAATGATCACCGAGGTAGACGCGCCGAACTTCGGGATCGGCGCTGAGCTCTTCGGGGCGGCCTTTCCGGAATATTTTCCCACTTTTCAGGATGTATGCGTGATCAGTTACGCTAAGAGTTTCGCGGACGTTATGATCGGTAATCAGCACGCCAATCCCCGACTTCGCCAAATCTTGGATAATTTCCTGGAGGTCCTTTACCGTAAGAGGGTCAATCCCCGAAAAAGGTTCGTCAAGAAGAATAAAAGAAGGCTGCAGCGTGAGGGAACGGGCAATTTCGAGCCGGCGGCGTTCCCCGCCCGAAAGGGTGTAGGCTTTACTGGTCCTGACCGTTTCCAGCCCCATTTGCACGAGCAGTTCCTCCAGTCGATCGCGCTGCTGCTCCGGCGTAAGCGGGAGAGTCTCGAGCACCGCAAGCAGATTCTCTTCACTAGTAAGTTGTCGAAATACCGAGGGTTCCTGAGGAAGATAGCTGATCCCACTGCGGGCCCGAAGATACATGGGCAAGTCGGTGATTTCGTCGCCGTTTAACAGCACGCGGCCGGAGTCGGGCCGGGCGAGACCAACGAGAATGTAGAACGTTGTCGTCTTTCCTGCGCCGTTCGGGCCGAGCAGCCCGACCACTTCACCCTGACCGATCTCCAGTTCGACGTCGTCAACGACTTTGCGGCCACGGTAAGACTTGCTTAACTCGAGGGCCTGGAGCTTCAGCATACCTCGTCATTTCTCGACTCGGTGCTTCGTCAACGTCCGCGAACCTTTTTCTGAGTCCACGATGATCGTATCATCCGCTAAAAAGAAGGTCAATTGACGGCCACTCGTAGTTCCTTCGGACGCGTCAAATATCGTGGGATTTCCGCCGGTCATCACAAATTTTCCGTCGACGGCCGTGTACTCCCCTCGCTCCGCCGTAGCTTTCCTGGTCCCTTGCTCTACAATCACCCCGCCGGTAGCAACGACGCGACTGATTTGTTGCGCACCTAGGGGCGCCGTCGCAGAAGCTGCGCCTCCGGCCGAAGCGGCCGCGCCTTTTTCACTGCGCGTGAAATACAGGTCCATTTGCGGTGCTCGAATTTCTTGCTCGGCCGACTGCGCCACCACGTTCTTCCCGAGGTGCGCCCGGTTTTCCGCGTCGTTGTAAGTCAAGGTGCCGGCGGTAATGTGCCAGAGCTTCACCTTGTTGGGCGCTCGCTGTTGAACCGTCAACGTCCGGGCCGGGGTTACTCCCGATCCCGGGTTCTGCGGAAACACCGCGCGAACGTTTCCCGAGGCATTCAGGGTCTTCGCATCGCGGAGCAATTCGATCGAGTCCGCTTCCAACACCGAATCGCCTTGCCACAACCGCGCATGTCCCATATAAAGGGCCCTGCCGGTCTTCGCGTTCGAGCGTAGCGTATCCCCCGAGATATTTGCCGGCATCGCCGCCAGCTGCAGGCTTGTGCCTTTCGCCGCAAAGTCGCTTGACTGCACGCCGCCCTCCGCACGGATCTCCCCCGAGCTTTGCACAAAGGTAATGCGCGGCGCCCGCGTTTCCGTGGTCGCATCACGCACGACCGCGTTCCCCGTCAGCGTCGCCGTTTGCGCGGATCGGACCAACACCACACGGTCCCCTTGGGCGCTTCGGTCGCCTTCCTTCACCCTTACCTCTCCATGCAGTTCGATTTGCGACCAGCCACCGCTCCCCTGCAACTGTGCGCTCCCATTCTGAGCGGTTGCCGTCTCGACCGGCTTGCCCGGCCACGTTCGATCCGTCACCACGTTGCCCGAAGCAACAAGTTGATTTGCGCTTCCGCTCGCGGCGAAAGTGAGCTCCAGCTTCTCGGCGGTCAGCTTGGCTTGCGCTAGCCCAGCTTCTGCTGGAGACGCTGACGTCGCTAGCTGTGGCGCAGGGTCGGTCCATTGCAGGGTGCCCCGCGCCAGTGTTTCCGCCCGTTCCACAAGGCTCCTCGGAACCTTCTTTTGCTCGGCAAATTCCACAAGCAACGCGCTCGTTGCGAGTGTTCTCGATTCCCCCGTTTTCTCCAACTTTGACGTCAGCTGCACGTCCCCCCTCAGATGCAGGTCCTTCGGCTGATTCAGTCGCGGCCGCAGTTCCATCGAGGCATGTTCAGCGCTGAAATCATCCGCATCGCTTCCGTTCTCCCGGGAACCTTTGACACCGCCCGCGGCCTCCATTCTTGTCAGCCATCCCTCGGGTGCGAAACTGGCCGCAAACGTTTTCCCAGTCAAATGTAGCTTGTCATCCTTTCCATGAGCGTCCAGCTCGGGCTCCTTCCCCTCCGCACCGGCAATCGCTAGCAGTCTTTCGGCGTGGAATGTCATGTCGAGGGACAGCCGGATTTCCCCTGCGCGCAGCCGCGCGCTTGCTGTCCGCGCCTCTACCTGTCCGCGAAGATGCATCACTCTGGAGTCGCGCTCGAAATCCGCGCTGCTCGCATGCACACGAAGGGGCTCAGGGACGGTCAGCCCAGCAGTCTTACTCTCCTGCGTGGCATTGCCCGGGACCAACTGGAAACTGACCTCTCGCAACAGCCGCACCGCCCCCTCTTCCGACCGGTACTCCACACCAATCGCTTGTCCTTGTCCGTTGGGGAAAAGGAATTTCACGGGCTGGTCGGATTTTGCGATTCCCGTCTCGCGATTGAACGTGACTCCGCGGGTCTCCACATGAACTTTTTCTGAAGCCGTTCCACGATTTTCATGGGCCCGTTCGGCGACCGCGGCGCTTTCCAGTTCGAGCTGAACCTCGCCGCTGCACACGATGCTTTTCCCGTCTTTTTCGTATTCGCAGCTATGCGTGTGTATGACGTCGTGCCGCGCTCCGGTTTTTCCAAAAATCGTGATTTTGACGTCTTCCAGCAGGCTCGCGGCGTTGTCTTTAAAGTTCGTCGCTCTGGACGCCTCTACGGTGAAAAGCTTTTGCGCGCCGAGCCCTTTCGAAAAGGTAAGTTTGCTCTCCTGTCGCGCGACACCGGCGGGTGCCGGCGGCGGGGCTTTCTCCTTTTCTCGATGCGCCACCCACTTGCGGTCCAGATACACCCCCGCCGTAAGCAATGCCAGCAAGCATGCCGTGGCAGCCGACCAGCGCGCATACCTGGCAGCTTCGTCTCTCTTCATGCTTTCAGTTAAGCAAAATTTCGGAGTGCTGTATACCAAAGGCGCGCCATCGGGCGCGATTGCCGCTTATCGGAGCGCTGAAAGCAAAGGAGAGGTTTTACGCTTTGCTGGCTCTCATTGCCGAGGCTGGCACTGGCCGGTAGCCGGAGCACCGGCAATCGGGGTAATTGCACTTGGCCGGGCCTGTTCTCTTGCGTTGAAAAATTCCCGCATGGATGCTCTTGCCGTGACCGCATTTACACAGCTTGATCGACGTCTGGGCACGCTTCATAACGCCAAGATTCCTTTCTTGTAGTCGCGTGGCGGAGCCGGGAACGGACAGCATTGTACTGCGAGCCTTATCCGGGCGTCGCGCCAAATTTGACTCGCAAAAGACGCTGCGCTCACAGAAGAGAAGATGAACAGCTCGGCAGAGCGTAATTATCCTGCGGATTCCGCAGTTGCCGTATTGGGCAGGATTCCTATATTTGCCGCCGCCACGCTGTCGCGGTGGGTGTTTTTCACAAGATACATGGCTTCGTCAGCGAGGTGGAGCAAGCCTTCTTTGGTGCGTGAGTCGACCGGATAAGATGCAACGCCTAGGCTCGGCGTCAGACGGATTTTCAGTCCTTCTTTTTCCAGCCAGACGCTCTCCCGGATCAGTTTGTGCAAGCGGCGCGCGACGTTGAGCGCATTTTCCTTGGAAGTTTGCGGCAGCAAGAGCACAAATTCGTCTCCGCCATAACGGAACGCAAAATCAATCAGCCGGCAGTGCGCCTTCAACGCGTTTCCGATTTCCGCCAGCAGGCGCGATCCCACCAGGTGCCCATGCGTATCGTTCACCATCTTGAAATGGTCCAGGTCGATGAACACCAGCGAAAACTCGTAGTTGTACCGCTGCGAGCGGTAAATCTCGGTCTCCAGGATGAAGCTCATGTGCCGCGCGTTGTAGAGCGTCGTGCAATCATCCCGGATGGTCAGGTCGTGAATTTTCTTGACATGGCGAGCGTTTTCGAGCGCGATGGCGGCAAAATCCGAGAGCGCCTCGAGCAGTTTCAAGTCCCGCGGATCGAACCCGCCGGGACCGACGCAATTGATCAGCTCAATTACACCCAGGCAGGTATCCCGAAAACGAACGGGCACGGCAACGATGGATTGCGTCTCGGTTTGGGTCTTTTCGTCAACTTTGGAGAAGAACCGCATGTCCTTGGAGGTATCGGGCACAACCACCGTTTCGCCGTGCTGCGCCACCCAGCCCGCAATGCCTTGACCCATCTTGATGCGTACATCGCGCAGCGCTTGCGAGGCCTTGCCAACCGCCAGCTCGAAATACAGTTCCTGCTTTTCTTCATCGAGAAGCAGTAATGACCAGTTGTCTGGGCGCAGGAATTCGTCAATCTTCTCCATGATCGTCCGGAGAACCTGGTCGAGCTGTAGGGAGGAGGTGAGCGCCTTCCCCAATTCTTGGAAGACCGCCACTTCCCCTTTCTCGCGTTCCGACGACGTCGCAACGTTGCGTCGCCGTTCTACAGCCGGAAACTGTTTTACTTCTTCCACGCGTCAGATCGTCCTGCCCTTTATGGTTTTACAACCCTTCTTTGTTTTGGCCTCGTGCACACGACCGTACCGGCCCGGCAAAAGCCAGTTCAGGTCCCGAGAACAGAACGCGACCCTGTGTGCGCCTGAAGGCGGCGGATCTACCTCAGTATAGGCCCCTGCAAAAAAAAGACGCAATATGCTTGTGGTACAGGAGTTGCGATGTCGCCATCGGCCCTCTCCTTCCACAACCCGCCAACTCCTTCATTTGACAGTACCTTCTCGCCCCGCCTATAGTCCGTCAGGGGCTTCGGCGGTGCCCGCCAAACGCCCACTTTTGTCCCATGAGGAGCAGGTCGTTTCTATGGCCAGGGGAAAATTCGGCGAACGCCTGAAGCGCGAGCGGGAACTCCGTGAAGTTTCCTTGGATGAACTAAGCAAAGCCACGCGCATCAGCAACCGCTTCCTGCAGGCTCTGGAAAACGAAGATTGGGGAAAACTCCCCGGCGGCGTTTTCGGTCACGGCTTTGTGCGCAGTATCGCACGCTATCTCGGCCTCTCCGAAGAGGCGCTCCTCGGCGAATACGACTCGGCACGCGGCGAGAATCTGCCCGCTCACCCCGCCAAGCCGGAGGAGCCCATTCCTTCTCCCTCCCAGTGGATTCCCGCGGTGGCCATTTTTTTGGGGAGCCTCCTGCTGCTCGCATTAATCTTCTATTCGGTCTGGTACGGATGGCGCCACATCGGTGCCTCCCGCGCTGCGAAGCCAGCGCCGGCCGCCATCGGTGCTTCCCGCGCCGCGAAGCCAGCGCCGGCCGCCACGGCTGCTTCTGCCGATGCCGACCTCGAACTCTCCGTTTCCGCCTCGGCGACGACACATGTTCGTGTCATTGCCGATGACAAGGTCCTTTTGGACTCCCAGGTGTACGCCGGCGACACCCGGCATTTCACCGCGAAACGCCAATTTGACGTCAGCGCGACGAACTCCGCGGCCGTGTTGCTGCAATTGAACGGCAGACCAATGGCGCCGCTCGGTCCGCCGGGAACCTTCGGTAGAATGGTATATACCCATAAGGACTTGAGGCAGGGAAACGGTGGAGACTCTAAGCCCTGAAGTTATGGAAGACCTTCGGCACGGCCGGGCCACGCGGGAACGTAAACTTGCGGTTTGCGCCGGCGGCGCGCATCTGAAGCCTGCGGATCGCGCAGAGCTTCTTGCCGTTCTCGCCGGCGACTCTGACGAAATGATCGCCAGTCGCGCCAGTGAGGCCATCCTCTCCGCCTCCCTGGAGTCTTTTGTGGAGGCTATCAAGCGGGAAAACGCTTTGCCTGCTCTTTTTGCCTATGCCTCAAGGCATCTGGCCGACAAACCCGCGATCCGTGACGCGCTGGTCGAGAATAGGAATTGCCCTGCAGAGCATCTCGTTCATGTCGCACGCCATCTTTCCGATGCTGCAACGCAGGCCTTAGTCGAAGACCTTGACCGCGTTAGCGCATCTCCGGCGCTTGCCGCCGCTCTCGAGCACGCCCCCTCACTGACTCCTGAGCAGAAAAATCAGCTTCGCGAGCTCCACGGGCCGGGGCATCCCGTCGACGAGCGTGCCCTGGCCGACGCCGCTGCCGCCGCGGAACCCGACGCCGAGCGCCGGCAAACTCTCATCCAGCGCATCGCCAAAATGACGGTTGCCCAGCGCGTGCAATATGCCATTAAAGGCGGTTCCGACGCGCGCCGCACGCTCATCCGCGACGCAAACAAGGTCGTCCAGCGCGCCGTCTTGCAGTCCCCGCGCTTGACGGATCAGGAAGTCGAGGCCTTCGCCGCCATGTCCAGCCTCACCGATGAAGTTCTCCGGCTGATTGCAGGCAATCGCGCGTTTCGCAAAAACTATGTGGTTGTGCGCCATCTCATCAACAATCCCAAGACTCCTCTGGACGTAACCCTGCACATGTTGCCCATGCTGAACCCTCAGGACCTCAAGCGCCTCACAACCAACAAGAATGTTCCCGAAACGCTGCGCACAACGGCCTCGAAGCTTCAGCGCACCCGAGCCGACCAGAAAAAGTAATCCATTTCTCGAGGCAAATTCCCAGGCGTTCTGCTTTCCACATCGCTATGTTCCGGTTCTCCCTCCCCAGTGTCCAGCCGAGTAGTCTCGATCACCGTCTTCGGCTTACAATCGGAAAGCAGTCCGGAGGTTATCAGGTGTCTCTCTTCCGCCAGCTTCGCTCTCGCGGCTTTCTATTCGTTTCGTCGCTGATCTTTCTGTTCGCCATTGCTGTCGGTGCGATCCCGGTAAGCACAGCAAGCGGGGATGACAAGAAATCCGTCGATCCTTGGCCCAGTTCGCAGACGCTAGAGCCTGCCCAACTTGCCAAAATGCTCACCGACAAGTATTCGTCGGTTCCGACCGTGGTCTTTGTCGGCTTCCGTTCCCTTTATGTCGGCGGCCACGTGCCGGACGCAGCTTTTCACGGCACCTCCTCGACCGAACAAGGCCTTGCGGAATTGCGGGCCTGGGCGGCTACCGTTCCGCGCTCGACCGATCTCGTCATCTACTGCGGCTGTTGCCCCTTCGATAAGTGCCCCAACATCCGCCCGGCCTACACGGCGATGAGCAGCATGGGTTTCAAGAAGCTGCGCGTGCTGGCCATCCCGACAAGCTTCGCGGTCGATTGGGCCGGCAAGGGCTACCCCATGCAGAAAGGCATGTAGCCGGCTCGATCTTCGTTCCGCTGGCTAAACCTCAAGCCTTGGATGCTCGAGGTGAAATTCCGTGGCCTGTTGATACGCTTGCGCAAACGCCAGTAAGTCCCCTTCGCCATACAACTTTCCGAGGAACGTCAAGCTCGTTGGCGTTCCGGGGCCGCCAGAGTTTTGAAAGTCGCCGGGATCATCAGACGGTGGCTTCGGTGCGTCCTCTCCGCGCCGCCCATTCGGTAAAATCACCGACGGGTGACCCGTCAGGTTCGTGATCACCAGTTGTGGGCCTCCGTTTGTCGGCGCCACAATCACGTCTAGGTCTTCAAACACTTTCGCCATCGCATCCATCAACAGCTTGCGTGCGCGCGCCGCCTGGATGTACTCCACCGCAGGGATGAACCGCGCCGCGCGAAAGGTGTTCGGCCAGTCGTAGTCTTTCTGCGAGGTCAGAAGCTTGTCCCTTCCCGTGCGCGTCAGTTCATCAAACGCCGCGGCTGCCTCTGCCGTCAGCATCGCCGTAATCGCGCTGTACGGAAATTTCGGCAGCTCTACTTGAATCAGGTTCACGCCCATCTCGCGCAGCTTCACGAGCGCCGCGTCGTTGTATCTTCGGTCGTACTCCGCGCGCGCCCGCGCGAATTCTCGCCGCTTCTTTTGTTCTTCGCGCTTCTTGTGCTCTTCGGGTGTCTTCGCCGGTTCCTCCTTTTCTTCCTCCCGGGTCTCGGGCTTTCGTTCGAAATCCGCCTTCAAATAGCCGATGCGCAACTTTCGCCAATCCAGATTGGCGTCCCAGTTAAAAACTGCCGGCTGGACGGTCCGATCTTTCCCATCTCTGCCGTGGATCGCATCCAGCACCAGCGCGCAGTCTTCCACCGTCCGACAAATTGGTCCCAGCTTGTCCATGCTCCAGGACAGTGCCATCGCCCCCGTCCGCGGCACCAGCCCGAAGGTTGGGCGCAGTCCCGTGCAGCCGCAGCGCGTCGCAGGGGACGAAATCGACCCGAGCGTCTCGGAACCGATGCTAAAGGCCACGCATCCTGCCGCCGTAGCCGAAGCGGGCCCCGCCGAGGACCCGCTCGATCCCTGATTCGGGTTCCACGGATTCCGCGTCACCCCGCCAAACCACACGTCTCCCTGCGCCAGCGCTCCCAGCGTCAATTTCGCTAGGAGCACCGCGCCTGCCTCATCCAGGCGCTTCACCACCGTGGCGTCCTCACCAACCATCTGATTTTCGAATCCCCCGGCACCCCACGTTGTGCGATAACCTTTCGTCGCCAGCAAATCCTTTGCTCCCCAAGGCAATCCGTGCAGCGGCCCGCGGTATTTTCCCGCCGCAATTTCTGCATCCGCTTTCTTTGCCTGCTCGAGCGCGCGCTCTTCCGTCAGCGTCACCACAAACTTCAGCGTCGGGTCAAATTTTTTCAGTCTCTGCAAATACATTTGCGTCAGCGCCGCCGACGAAACCTTCTTTGCTCGCACCAGTTCCCCCAGCTCTCTCGCGCTCCGAAACGCCAAGTCCTCAAGACTCTTCGGCACCGCCACATTTGGCGCTTTCGAAATCCGTATTGCTTTGCGCTCGGTTTCGAATTTCACTCCTGGCAGCACCGGGTCAAACAGCAGTGCCGGATCCACTGAATTCGGAATGTGTAGCTTATAAATCTCTTCGTAGCCTTTGGCGTGATCGTTCAGGTCGGTGAGCATCATTTCCTTGTATTCATCCGCGATGGGCACATCCGCGATGGCCGCGGCGTTGTCGATCATCTCTTTCGTAATTTTCGCCGCGCCTTGGGCCTGCGCCTGCGCCCACAACACCCCCGGGAACAACGTTCCTGCCAAACCCATCCCCGAGCAGGTCTTCAGGAAATTTCGCCGGTCCAGCATCTTTATCCTCCGCGTTAGCCACACTTGCGAGCGCGCGTAACATACCATATGACGCGGCTGCCTACCGTCTAAGGGAAACCGGGACGCGGCTCGTTTGCGGGATTGCCCCCGCCGCAACGGCTTTTGCTCACATGTTTGGAATCTCGTATCATTCCTTGACCCTTGAAAGGAGTTGCAATGAAAGTCTTCGCAAAGGTTTTGGTATTTTTGCCTCTCTTGCTCCTAGCCTTCGCTTTCCGGGGAACGCCCGCCGTCGAACGCAGCGGCCCATCAGCCGGACAGGAAGTGGTCCTTAAGGCCGCGGACATCACTCCCAAACTTTTTCCCGAACGCGTCTTTTTCCGCGGTCAAGTCGCTGCGGCGCAACTCCGCAACACTGGCGGCGTGCATTTTGCCGATGACCTTTACGTCCTGGCTGGTCTCGTGGACAGCTCTGGCTACTCCACAGCCATTAAGGAGAAATACCAGGGGTATTTGCTCAGCGAGGTGAATCTAGAAATCGGCGGCCAGTCGTTGAAGCCCGGTGCTTACGGCTTCGGTTTTGTAGGTGGAAAATTCATCCTGATGGACCTCGCCGCCAATAACCTCATCGAAGCCGCCGGGCAACGCGACGCCGAAATGAAGCGCCCCGTCCCGCTGCAAGTCTCGGCTTCCTCTAACGCCGGCAGCGATCGCCTTTACGTGGGCCGCGATTACATCGAATTCCGACGCGCCAACTGATCGGCTACGCATCGGCTCATTTGCAAGTACAGAAGGCAGCTTCGGCGCAACGGCACTCGACCTTGCGGTGCGCCTCAGGCGAACTCTTTGCCAAAAAAGGAGACCCGGGCTGATCTCTTCCTCAGCCCGGGCCCTATTCGCCCACGTTCAACTGGAGAGCGTCGCGCGACGCTCTTCTGCCTGCTAATCCTTGTCGTACTTCAGGCAAATCTCCAATTGCCGGATCGCTTCTTCGGTTGCCTTCAACGCCTCTACGCGATGTCCTCCAAAATCATGGGCGGCGTGTTCCATGTGTTCCTTGGCGTGACGCAAGGCGGCAAGCGCCTCGCGGATTTGCGGATGCGGTTCCTCGGGAGTGGCTCCCGACGGCGTCGCCGGCAGCGCATTGGCCGCAGGAGTTGCCGGAACGTTCGCCTTATGCGGCGCCGCATGCGTCGAGGAAAGGAAAGCAAGCGCCAAAACCAAGGATACAACTGCGAGAAGACTGAAGATTCTCACTCTCATGAACCACTTCCTCCTTGTCCGGATTTCGGCTCGGACCGCCGGGATTTGCCCCATTCCCCGTCCGCATGACGTCGCCCATCACGACGCTGGAGACTGCCGCCATGCTGCATGGAAGCGGAAACGCATTTCTCAGGTCGTGGGTTCCCTGAGTTCTCTCTGTTTTAAGGCATCTTCAAGGGCGCCAAACAGGATAATTTTCTGCCTGCCGCTGAAAGGTGACTACCCTGCTTCGGTCTCGCCCTGCTCCCGGGGGGAGGTAAGGCGACCGATCAGTTTGAGGATTGCCAAGTGGTTCCGACCACGCGGTTCCCCACAACCACGCGATGTCACCGGAGCGCCTTTTGCCATAACGGGCTCTTACCGCCGTTCCCCTCGGTTTGGAAGCACGGGAGCGCTGGCATCGTGCCAACCGCTCTTCTCCCCTCCCACACGCGCAAAGCCAGGCGGATTTCAGGCTTTTCAACCGCGCTGCCGGGGCACAATTTTCGACGCGCCTTTTTGCCTTGGCATCCCCTCCCGCCGCGTCATACCATACCGCCTACCTTTTCCCTACCGACCGACCTGACAAGGAGAATTTTATGCACATGCATAGCTTGAATTGGCTTGCCATCCTGGTGGCCGCCATGGCCTCCATGATCGTTGGCTTCGTCTGGTACTCGCCCGTGCTCTTTGCCAAGCCCTGGACCCGCGAGATGGGTTACGACCTTAACGACAAAGCCAAAATGGACGAAATGCGCAAGCACGCCGGTCCTGCCTACGCCGGTTCCTTCGTGGCCGCGCTGATCGCTGCCTTCACCCTCGCGCTCATTCTTCATGGCATGCGTGCCGAGTCTCTCCATTTCGGCCTGACGGCCAGTTTTCACATCTGGCTCGGTTTCGTCGCCACCGTGCAATTCACCGGGGCGCTGTTTGCCAGGCAAAGCATGAAGCTCTTCGCCATCAATACCGGCTACCAACTCGCCTGCTATCTGGTGATGGGCGCCATTCTCGTCCTCTGGAAATAGCCCGTCTCGGCTAGGGCCGGGCCTTCTGGAAGGCGCCTCGCCGGAATGGCCGTGCGGGGCACAAGGTTCCGGCGTCGACGATTTGGGCGTCACTGCCCGCCTTGCTTCTCCTGCTCTCGATTTTTTTCTTTATCGCCAATTCCATCGGCAGCGCCTTCGGCCGCTAGCAGGAACAGCAAGCCGATCAATACGGCCTTGAGGTCACCCAGGCTTCACCCCTCACTCGTGCCAGGTGGCTGCTCAGGCGTTTAACCTCCTCCGGCGAAGTGGACCTTGGCGATCCCGAGCCCCATCCGGCGGACATGTTTCTCTTCTACAGCCATTTGTCCCGGATCGCGTGCAATTTGCCTTCACCTACAACCCGTGGTCGCACCGCGGCTCCGGCGATTTTGTCAAATAAGGCTTCCGTGCGCTTCACTGGGCGGAGGGATCGGCTTTCAGCCTCGGCCTCTGCGTCGATGAGCGGTTGAAGGGATTTGGATGTGATTCCAGCGCTGGCAGATCCCTGCGAGGAATTTCTGCTTGTCCTTTTCCATCAGCCGGACGAGCGCTTGGTTTTTCGTTTTCTCGTGCCGCCCAGCCCACAGCACCATTTCGGTCAGCACCGGCGCAAGATCCATCCCTTTTGGCGTTAGCCGGTAAATGAGCTTTCGTCCGTCGGAGGGATCGCGCTCGGTCCCGATGATTCCATACGCTTCGAGCTTGCGCAGCCGGTCGGCCAATATGTTCGTCGCGATTCTTTCATAGGACCCTAGAAATTCCTTGAACGTCCGCGACCCGAGCAACATCATGTCGCGGATGATCAGCAGCGACCACCGGTCGCCCAGCATCTCGACCGATGCGTTTAGCGGGCAGCCTGACCGCCGCTTCGGAATAGCCTTTCTCGGTGCCATTTCCCCAGACTAGCATTTTTAACTTGCATTTTGCAAGTGACTTGGGCACACTGACCAGGCCATTTCTTGCCACCACACGGGAGGATAGCAATGACTCGCGCAGCCACAAAACCATCGCAGGCCTTGCAACTCGAACCACCGCGCTTCGAAGACGGCAAAGCGTTGCTCATCGCCGGCCTGCGCAGCGATTACACCCCCGAATCCATGAACGACCTTCCCGCTCAATGGCAGCGCGTTGTCCCTCATCTCGGGAAAATTCCCGGCCAGCTTGGCCGCACCGCCTATGGCGTGAGCTGGTGCCCGGAGAACTCGCTAGCCATTAGCTATCTTTGCGGCGTCGAGGTCTCCGATTTCTCAAGCCTTCCTCATGAATTCACGATTGTGAGCATCCCCGCGCAGCGTTACGCGGTCTTTTCCCATCGCGGACACGTTTCCCGGATTCGCGAGACCATCGAAGCCATCGGTAGCAAGTGGTTCCCCGAATCCGGCCAGCAACCCGCCGGACGAGCCGGCGAAGCGCCGGATTTCTTCGAGCGCTACACCGAAGAATTCGATCCGCGCACCGGAATGGGCGGAATGGAAATCTGGATACCGATCAAATCCTGAGGGAGATCTCGTGGGCTCGCGCCTTGCCATCCCTTCGCAGGCAGCGCCGTCCGCCGAGCAGCTATCCGTCTCAACAGGCGCGCCGTGGTCCGGGCGCATCCTCACCGCGCTCGCAGCAGGCGTACGGCTCGGCCTTTTCGAGAATCTTGCTGTGGCGATCGGCATCACCCTGCTCGCGTGCACCGTCCTCCACGTGATTCCACGCACCTCGATTCTGGGAGCGGTCTTGCTGACCGGCTATCTTGGCGGCGCCGTTTCCATCCAGCGGCTCGTCGGGAATCCGCTCTGCAGCCAAACGCGGCTGCCGGTTTACTCGTGTGGCTTGGACTGTATTTCCGGCGAAGCTCGCTTGCGTGCGCCGGTTCCCTTGCGAAGCTGATTTGATTCCGTTTCACGCTCTTGGTAAAAAAGAGGCCTGAAAAAATGGAGAGGAGCATGTCATGAGCAAAGTTCGCGTGCTGGTGGGGACAAGGAAAGGCGCGTTCATTCTGACGGCGGACGGCAAACGCGAAAAATGGACCGTCACCGGCCCGCATTTTGCCGGCTGGGAGATTTATCACATGAAAGGATCGCTCGCGAATCCCGACCGCGTTTACGCCTCGCAGACCAGCGGCTGGTTCGGGCAGATTATCCAGCGCTCCGATGACGGTGGCAAAACCTGGATCCAGCCGGGAACGCCACCGGGCGAATCGACGACGGGGCCGGGAGGAATGCCTAAGGGCGAAAGCAACAAATTCGTCTACGACACCTCCGCGGAAACCGGCAAGCCGCTCACCACGCACCAATGGTACGACGGCACGCAGCACCCGTGGGAGTTCAAGCGCGTCTGGCACATTGAACCCTCGCTCAGCGAACCAGACGTCGTCTACGCCGGCGTCGAAGATGCCGCCATCTTCCGTTCGCAAGACGGCGGCAAATCCTGGCAGGAGCTTTCGGGACTTCGCGGCCACGGCACCGGTCCGGGGTGGCAGCCAGGCGCTGGCGGCATGTGTCTGCACACCATTATTCACGATCCGAGCAATCCCAAGCGCATGGTCATCGCCATCTCTGCCGCGGGCGCGTTTCGAACCGACGATGGCGGCAAGACCTGGAAGCCCATCAACAAAGGCCTGCACTCGCAATACATTCCGAATCCCACCGCCGAAGTGGGCCACTGCGTCCACCACATCGCGATGAACGGAAAGCGTCCCAACGTTTTATTCATGCAAAAGCATTGGGACGTGATGCGCAGCGATGACGCCGGCGACAACTGGAAAGAAGTCAGCGGCAATCTACCCACCGACTTCGGCTTCGTGATCGACGTTCACGCGCACGAACCGGAAACCATTTACGTCATTCCCATCAAGAGCGACGGCGAACACTACGTGCACGAAGGAAGGCTGCGCGTGTATCGCAGCCGCGCCGGCGGAAACGAATGGGAGCCTCTCACCAAGGGCCTGCCGCAGAAAGATTGCTACGTTAACGTGTTGCGCGACGCCATGGCTGTCGACTCGCTGGACAAATGCGGCATCTATTTCGGCACCACCGGCGGCCAGGTCTATTGCTCCGCCAATGCCGGAAACAGTTGGAAGGGCATCGTGCGTGATTTGCCGGCGGTCCTGTCCGTTGAGGTACAAACGCTGCGATGACCGGTTCGCCCACTGGCAAGATCCGCATTATCCTTCCGCCGCATTTGCGCGGGCTGGCTCACGTCAAAGGAGAGATTTCCGTAGACGTTGCCGGCACGCCTACGGTGCGCTCGGTGCTCGACGCACTCGAAGCCACCTATCCGATGCTGCAGGGAACGATTCGCGACCACGTTACGCAACAGCGGCGGCCGTTCTTACGCTTCTTCGCGTGTGAAGAAGATCTTTCTCATGAATCGCCGGACACTCCCCTGCCCGACTCGGTGGTTTCCGGAAAAGAGCCGTTGCTCATTCTCGGCGCCATTGCCGGCGGCTGACGCGAGCCACCGCAACTTTTGGCGAAAACCTCAGGTGAAAACCCTAAACCTTCCCTATACTTTTGCGCCCTGTTCCCCCCCTTATACGAGAGAGGACGGCGCGCTAAGGCTCACAGGGCACTTGGTGAGTCTAGCTCGATCAAAGACTCGCCTGGCGAAGCTGGGCGCGCCGTCCCGCACGTGTCCACAAGGCCTGACGCGCGCCTGGCCTGGCAACTATCGCAGCTCCGGGTGAGCCGGGCGCGCGTCAGCCCCCCGCCGGAGCGCCGAACGCGGCCCATGCCATGTCAGAGCGCGGCCTGCAATGCCGAGCGGCGAGGCGCGGCACACGGCTCAGCGCACAAACGGATAGATCTCGTCGGCGATCCAATAATTTGCGAAAAGGATCGCCAGCAGCGTACCCACGACCCAAACCGCCCAGCGCTGGCGGTTCCACGACGAAGTGCTGGCGGCGTTTTGAATCAGAATTTCTGCGAGATACGCCGCGCAATAGCAAAGATTCGCGAGCAGTGCCAGAACCGTCATGATCTCTAGCGAGGCCAGCGTGATCGCCGGGCGAAAATGCGGCCACGTTTTCGTAACCCAAACCAGGACGACCCCCAAGAGCAAGAGGTTGTAGACCAGCCGGCGCGGCTCCCAGAATCGCGCCGCGTTGCGAAGTCCTTTCCGCGATGATCCCGCTGCCGACGCACTGATGGAACTAGGTTCCGATTGGCCTGTTGCTTTGCGAGCGTCCGCCGATGCCGCCCTGCCCGATCCGAGCGATCGCCCGGAGTCATCTTCGTCCATGCGCCGCCTCTCCCGGGAGTGGCTTTCGAGCTTTCGTCCGTCTTCGCTCGACGGTATATCGCCGGGCCTCCGCCGAGCACGCTTCCGAGCCAGGCGGCTCCATTCCGCCATGTACTTTACGCTGTAAAGAACTTCACGTCAACGGACTTTCTTTGGGTCTCACTCGCTTGGTCCGCCTCGGTAGGGCGGCATTTTCGCCAACCGGCAGCATCTATCTAGGGGCTCCGTGTTCGGCGGTATACTGAGGGCCGAATCCCGGACCCTTACGACCGACGGCTGACCGCTCGAGACGGGAGTCGCACCAATGTGCCGCAACATCAAAACGCTGTTCAATTTCGATCCGCCGGTGACGGCGGAAGAGGTGCGTGCCGCTTCCCTGCAGTTCGTCCGGAAAATCACCGGCTTCCACCATCCGTCAAAAGCGAACGAAGCCGCTTTCAACGCGGCCCTTGACGAGATCGCCCGCGCCTCGCTGCGCTTGCTCGACTCCCTGGAAACCTCCGCCCCGCGGCGCAATCGCGAAGCCGAAGCCGCCAAGGCCCGTGCCCGCGCCGACGCCCGCTTTGGCCCCGCCGCGGCCGACTGAGGCAGTCGTAAGCGGAACTGATGAACAATCCTCCCGACGGGCTCGCGGGCAGGAAACGGGGTGAGGGATCTCCCTACCCACGAGCGGCTGGGTAGGCAACGCCAAGGAAAGCGAACAGCCCGGCATTTGGAAGACTGCGCGAGCGAAGCTTTCTTCCGAAAAGTCGCTCGAGTACCTTCCTTCGCGGGGATTCGCACTGTGCACCGCTATGTCGCGGCCAAGTCAGAAACCTCCGACTGTTGATTTTTTTGAGCTAGGGATGTGCCCCTCATCACCCGAGCAAGTGCACAAGAGAAGAGAAGTCGGTCAGCCCTTAAGGTCGGTGGAATCTATCAACTTGCAACCTCACCTGGGAAGGCTTGGGCGGAAAGGTTCAGTAGGAGCGGGCGTTTACGAGACAAGGGTGAGGAGCTAAGATTAGGCCACCCATGGACTTTCGCCGTGGTGTCTTGTAACCGGGATGGCGAGAGAGAATTAGCCTGAGGAGCTCGTCAGGAAAGTAACCTATCGAGGAGGCGGACATGTCACTGCGGCCGGTGAAGAGGTTGATACGGGCGAAGCCGACGGTAGAAGGCGCGGGGGTGCACCTGCGGCGCGCGTTTGGATTCGGCAATACGAAGGAGTTCGATCCGTTTCTGCTGCTGGACGATTTTCGCAATGATGTACCGGCGGATTACCTGGCGGGCTTTCCGTGGCATCCGCACCGCGGCATCGAGACGATTACGTATGTGCTTGCCGGTACGGTGGAGCACGGAGACAGCATGGGGAATCGCGGAACAATTGCCGCGGGCGACGTCCAGTGGATGACCGCGGGCCGCGGAATCATCCACCAGGAGATGCCCAAGGGTGATCCCGCCGGGCGCATGCACGGTTTTCAGTTGTGGGCGAACCTGCCCTCGGCGCTGAAGATGACGGCGCCGCGCTACCAGGAAGTGAAGGCGGCGGAGATTCCCGAGATTACCGATGACGACGGAACGCAAGTGCGCGTGGTGTGCGGGAAGTTCTGGGGCAAGACCGGGCCGGTCGAAGGCATCGCGGCGGACCCGGTTTATTTGGATGTGAGTGTGCCGCCCGGGCGGCGGAAGACGCTGCCGGTGGGAGTGACACGGCACGCGTTCGCCTACGTGTTCGCGGGCACGGGGAAATTTTGCAATGCGTCAGAACCGCTGGAGGTTCCGACGGAGCCAGTGGGATGGCTGGAAACCGCGCCGCCCCCATCCGAGGCGGACAACCGGTCCCTGGTGCTGTTCGACCGCGGGGATGAGTTGATGGTGCAGGCGGGAGACGAGGGAATCCGCTTCCTGCTGGCGTCGGGCAAGCCGCTCGAGGAGCCGGTGGCGTGGTACGGACCGATTGTGATGAATTCGCAGGAGCAATTGCGCGAGGCGTTCCGCGAGCTTGAGCAGGGGACGTTCCTCAAGGCGCACACGAAGGCCGCGCCCTTCGGCTCTGCCTCAGGCTGAGCGGGCGGCGAGTAGACGCGGGAAAGACAGCACAGACTGAAGGCGGTTCTTAGCGGAGGTCAGCAAAGGCGCCACCGGAAGGCCGGGAAGAGACGGTAGGTGCGACTCCGAGAATTGGCGCTTGCGTATCCTGCAGATTCTCCTCCCACCGGACACGCGGGCAGGCGCAGCAAGACTTGCCGACCGCGGCGGATTTTCTACTCCGCCTTTCTCGGGAAACAGAGAGGTTGGCGGCCCGTTCAAGCTGAAGGTGAGTACAGCAACGGGAAAAGAGCACAGAGGGAAGTCTCGAGTCACCCGGGCATTGTGTACGGAGTGGCTCCGGTGTATGTTACCCTTTAGCCGTTTCATTGAACAAAGAGCACGACAGTATGCCTGGCATGCGGAACCCGGCTCACCTGCAGGCGAACCCGACGCGGGCGGAAATATGGCCCGCTGAGGGATACCATTACAGGAGAGACCACTTCCATGAAAGCCCTTGCTTGCAAGCTGCGCTTTCCAGGTTTTGCTGTATTCGTCGCGCTGTTCGCCCTTTTGTTGAGCCCGCTGTTGGCGCCGGCCTTGAAAAACCAAGCAGGTTTCCTTTTCGCACGAGGACAAGCGCCCGCGCCGAGTTCGATTAAAGTTATCGACCTGATTCCGGCGAGCCTGAGCGGGGAAAGCAACCAAGACAGCGAGCCGTTTCTGGCGATTCAAAAGGACAATCCGCAAGTGATGGTAGCGTCCGCGTTCACGCCCAACCCTTTTTCGATGAACGGCAACGCGCCGGTGTATGTTTCGCAGGACGGCGGAGTAAGCTGGGCGTTGAACGCGATTACTCCCGTGCAGCGGATGACTTGCGACATCACCCATGCGATGGCCACCGGCGAGAGTCATCCGCGCGGCGATTTGCACGCGGGCACGCTGGATTGCTCGTCTGGCGTGATGCTCGACGAGTCGGAATCGGTGGATGTCGCATCGAGCGCCACGATGAACGTGCAATCCGTGCGCAGCAATGTGGACCAGCCGTTTGTGCGCGCGCTGGGCGTTTCAAGCGGCGACCGCATCTATGTCGGCGTGAACGATTTCAATCAGGCGAACGGGCAGACGGCGACTATCGATGTATCGGTAGATGGAGGCGCGACGTACAAATCGGTTCCGATTGAACGGCGCAAAACCGCGGGGCAGGACGGTCCGTCGGTGCGGCCGGCGGTGGCGAACGACGGCACCGTGTACGCGGCGTTTTTCGGGTGGCGCAAATTTGACGGCAAGACGGCCACCAGCGACGTCGTGGTGGTACGGGATGATGCCGCGGCGACGGGCGCTAATCCGTTTCAAGGGCTGACGGATCCTTCGGATAAGCTGCCGGGACGAGTGGTTGTAAAGAACGCTTCAATTCCATGGTCCAATGCGCCGGCGCTGGGGCAGGAACGGATTGGCTCGACGCTTTCGATTGCCGTGGACCCGAACAAAAGCTCGGTTGTGTATGTCGGCTGGGCAGACAAAGGCGACAAAGGTGACATCTATACACTGCATGTGAGGAATTCCACGGATCGCGGGGTGACGTGGTCGAAAGCGGACTTACCGGGCACGACGATTCATAACGCGACGAATGTCGCGCTGGCCTTCGCCAACAATGGCGTGGTGGGATTTTTGTACCAGCAATTGAGCGGCGGGCGCTGGGTCACGCACCTGGTGCAATCGCACGACGCATTCAGCTCGTCGCAGGACATCGTGCTGGCCACCGTTCCGGCGAATCAGCCGGCCGAGCAATTCCTGCCATATTTGGGAGACTACGATTATCTGCTTTCGGTGGGGAGTGAGTTTCGGGGGGTTTTTTGTGCGAACAATACGCCGGATTTTGCCGATTTCCCGCATGGCGTGACGTTTCAGCGCGCCGCGGATTTCGGCGCCAGGACGCTCAACGATGGCGCAGGCAACCCCGTGCCCATTTCCATCGATCCATTCTATTTTAGCGTTCCGGTGATCCCGTGAAGCGCGGTTGCACAAAAGCGCGCGGGAGAAGGAGGCATCTATGAATATTTCGTCGGTGCTCATTCGAAGCAGTTTGTGGGGAGCCGGTTTGTTGCTGGCTTGGTGTGGCTCGACGAACGCCGCAACGTCGCAGGGAATGGACAACCAAGCCACGTTGCTTGGCAAATCAAGCATCGTTTTCTCGGGAACGGTGAGTCAGCTCGCCGCCACTTCGTTTGCGGACGTGCCGCAGTCGGCGCAGACGATTGTCGTGCGCGTGGATTCGATCATGAAAAAACCCCCGGCGGTGTCATTGAAGAGCGGCGATAGCGTCACGGTGGAAGTAAAAGACGCCTCTGCGTTCCAGGAAGGTGCGCACGCGACTTTCTATACCGATGGCTGGATTTTTGGCTCCGGCGTCGCGGTAAAAGAGTTGGGGCATGTGCTGGGTCAAGCGAGTGAGCCGGTTCCGGCGCCGGGAGCAGGAAAGAATGCGCCGGGACAACTCAGCGATCAAGAATTGAAAGAGCGCATGAGCGAGTCCGATTTTGTCGTGGTCGGGCGCGTCACGGATGTTCATAAATGGAGTGCTCCCAAGAAATCGGGCTCGCCTTTGCACGTGACGGAACATGACCCGGATTGGCATGAAGCGGTGGTAGAGATTCAATCGGTCCTGAAGGGTGGCCAAGTCAAAGGACACAAAGTCGTGGTGAGGTTTCCCAATCAGAACGACGTGGCCTGGACCCATTCGCCGAGGTTCACGAAAAATCAACGAGGCATTTTCTGCCTGAATCGCGATAAAGTCAGCGGCGCACCCATGACGAAGCTGGGAAGCAAGGATGTGTCCGTGTACACTTGCCTGGGGCACGGGGACGCGCTGCCGCTGTCGGAAGAAGCGCGCGTGCGAGCGCTGCTGAAGAACCAATAAGGCTCAAGAAACCGCTTCCCCTCCCTAGCCGGGAAAACTCGGATGCGCAAATTCGCTCTCCTCGGGGCGCTCACCTTAGTTTTTGCCTGCGGAAGTTTTCACCTGCGCGGCCCGGCGTACGCCACCCGAGCGCCGGAACATCTGGACTTGCTGCTCGCAGGCGGCCAGGTTGTTGACGGAAGCGGCTCGCCAGCTCGCGCGCAGGACGTCGGCATTCGCGGCGACCGCATTGCGTTTCTTGGGAACGCGACCAAGGAGAAAGTCACCGCCGAGCGCACCCTGGATGTCCACGGGCTGATGGTTTGTCCCGGCTTCATCGATCCGCACACGCATACGATCGGGGATCTCTCGAGTCCCAAACGGAACGGCAACGTGACTTATCTGATGCAAGGCGTCACGACCGTTGTCGGCGGCAACGACGGCGAAGGCTCGCCGCGGGTGGCGAAAACTCTCGATTTGTGGCGGCGGCAGGGCATCGGCACGAACGCTCTCCTTTTGGTGGGTCATGGGGCGGTGCGCGCAGAGGTTCTGGGCAACGGGGACGTCCAGCCCACGCCCGAACAACTCGAGAGCATGAAAGCGCTCGTGCGCCGCGGCATGCAAGAAGGAGCCTTCGGCTTGTCCACGGGCCTGTTCTATGTTCCCGGGAGTTTTGCAAAGACGGAGGAGGTTATTGAGTTGTCGAAAGTCGTCGCGGCGATGGGCGGCTATTACGATTCGCACATGCGGGATGAGGATTCTTATTCGATCGGCCTGCTCGGCTCGATCGCGGAGACCATTCGCATCGGCCGCGAAGCGAAAATTCCGGTGCACATCTCGCACATCAAGGCCCTCGGTCCGCAAGTGTGGGGCCAGAGCGTCGCGGCCATTCAGATGATTGAGAGGGCACGCGCGGAAGGCGTGGACCTCACCGCGGACCAATACCCGTACATCGCTTCGGGTTCGAGCCTGGTTGCCAGCCTGCTCCCCGCGTGGGCCCAGGCGGGCAAGACCGAGGAAGTACTTGCGCGCCTCGATGATCCCGGTGTTCGTCCACGCTTGTTGGAGGAAGTGACAGAGAATCTCAAACGGCGCGGCGGTGCAGATTCACTGCTGTTTACGTCCTCCGACGCTCCAGAGCTGCTCGGCAAGCGGCTTTCCGAGGTGGCCAAGGAAAGGAATCTGCCGCCGGTGGAAGCCGCGCTGGCCATCATGCGCGACCGCAACCTCGAAGGGCTTGCCGTCGCCTCGTTCAACATGAGCGAGGACGATGTGATGCGCTTCATGAAGCAGCCCTGGGTGATGACCGGCTCCGACGGCTCGCACGGCCATCCGCGCATGTTCGGCACTTTCCCGCGCAAGCTTCGCGTTTATGTATGCCAGAAAAAGGTGATTACCCTGCCCTTCATGATCCGCGCGAGCAGCGATTTTCCGGCGCGGACCATCGGCATCCCGGAGCGCGGGTTGTTGCGCACGGGCTATTTCGCCGATGTGATCGCCTTCGATCCCACTGCCGTCGCCGATCAGTCCACGTACGAACATCCGAACGAGCTGGCCATCGGCATGAAGTATGTCATTGTCAACGGAAAGCTCGCCTTGGAAGACGGCAAGTACAACGGCGCGCTCGGCGGCCGCCCCCTTCGCAAAGAGCTCGCGGCAAAATGACAAAGTTCGGTTTCTCGTGCCCACTCCGAGGAATCAGGTTCCCGAGAAAGACACCTAAGCGACCTTAACTGTCCGAGGAAGAGGATATAAGAACTGGGGGCTCGGGACGGAATCGGTTCGGCCCTTTTATCTACAGCGTCGTCTTCCTCTATCCGTGTTGCGGCCGCGGTGATCCGGCATCTTCGGGCTGGATCGGGAGCCAACCAGTCGGCTCCTCTCCCGCTGCTCTCCGCCGTTGACGGAAACAGGCTGCCGACCAAGGAGGGACTGGTGCGTTAAATCGTGAAGCATGGCTTGCGTCTTTTCGTAGTCCGAAGTTAAAACTAAGACTTGCCAGCTTATCTGGTCGTAAAATTCTCTTGGCGGTGCCTGCCTGCGGAATGCGGTCCCACAGTCGGCTGAAGAATGCTCCTCTCCGAGACGCGGTCCGTCGCTTAGATAAAAAGTCTTCAACTAAAATCAATGGACGAAGCACGAGAGCAGCGTAAAAAGCAAGGGCCAGAGTCTACTCCTAACGCCCCACAGTGCCAGGCGATCCTCCCGCACCCTCCCGCAGAAAACGAAACAGCCGGGTTAAGAACCAAAAAGGGCACAAATCAACAA